>Ga0325403_1001402_pt1 | contig 19975 bp, 6 predicted proteins | sample PopdelMetagenome_19_FD_205665 | JGI IMG/M metagenome (GOLD analysis project Ga0325403, IMG submission 205665) | Populus deltoides microbial communities from Bellville, Georgia, United States - Xylem-PdKOR-R4 | ecosystem: Host-associated > Plants > Phyllosphere > Stem > Wood/Secondary xylem... | reverse complement strand
TAAAGCTTAGAGTGGCTCCCAGCGAGCTGAAAGCACAAGCTGCTTCAATAATTCACTGTTTTTTTAATTGTTGGGTGTTATTTTAGACTACCCCAAGATTCACTTAAAGGGGCATGTGAGGTGTATCGTGTGAGATTAGTATCTTAACACCCACTATTCCGTGGATGAAACTATTCTTTAATGTGTAACCAAATGGTGATTCTGAAAAAAAAGAGAGATGAAATATCCCATCCCAATGGAACTTCAAATCATGTTTTAGTAAACAACTAGTTAATTTAGTGTCCACACTAGTGCTGCGGTTCTCTATGTATATTTTGATGAAAAAAAAAGAAAGATGAAAAATTTTGTTTCCGGCCTGAGTTTTAAATTAAATTGTGTTGGAATTATTACGACATGACCTTAATTAGTAGGTAGATTCAAAGAAAAAAAATCAATTCAATACTAAATAATAAAATTAAATAAAAACTTTATATTAAATGATAAAATTATAAAAAAAATTTATAAAAAAAGGGTCCAAAAATCCAAAGAAATTAATATAAATTAAAAGCTAGAATTGAAAAGGAAAAGGATAAAAAAAAGGGCAAAAAAACTTTGATTATATGAGAAAAAAATTTGATTTTTTTATCAACCTAATATTGGAAGATAAAATTAAATAAAAAGCTCATATTAAAGGATAAAATTAAAAAAAAAACAAAAGATAAAAAAAGTGAAAAAACTCAAAGAAAATAAAAACTCATATTAAATGATGGAACTAGAAAAAAAACACAAAAGATCATAAAAAAGAGCCAAAAAACTTTTATTATATGATAAAAAACACGAAAACTGATTTAATTTCAACTAAATACTGAAAGATAAAATTTCATATTAAAATATTAAATCGAAAAAAAAATAAAAGATAAAATTAAAAAGAGACTAAAAAACTCAAATAACCAATAAAAAATCATAGGATTGTTAAAAGAAGCTGAAGCATGTCTACTTTTATTTCTTTTTTTAAAAAAAAATACATAAAAGATAGATCGTTTGTTATCAATGGAATTTAAACAATCTTGCTTTCAATATGGATCGAATGTATGACTTCATCTTAACAACTTAACTAGGACACATATTTATTAACCAAGCAATTAAGATGATATATTAACATGTTTCACTTGTTTATGGAATGAAAATAATTTTACTCTATCTATGTACACACCAAGCATGCAACCTTATCTTAAGTCACGCATATTAACCATTGAGCTATAATTAATATACATGTGTTAACAAAACAATTAAAATTATATATTAATTTGTATATATCTTCAAATCATTTTCGGAAACTTAGGATAAGATTAAATAAATTTACCATGTGAATTTTTAATTTGGGGGGTGGCAAAATATGTCTGGAATGTGGAGTTGTTAGAAAAAAAGGGCAATATATTAGAATAAAGACTAAAAAAGAAAAAAAAAAAAAACCAACATCATCACAAGAAAGTTGGAATCCATCCATGCTCTTAACCGGTGCCGTCCATGAGCTCATCTTAGCATGTTGTCCATCTCAGAATACATTACATCCAAGGGGCAAAAAAGGTCAGCTCCCTGGCCAAAGCAAGAGTTGAAAAAACAGATAGTTGATGCCCTTTTTTAAAAGGAGAGGATAGCTTGGATCCATGCCGCTTGGAATTAGTTACAAACAAATCATATGATAGTTAGACAAATTCATCAAACTATATAATTTATAGTTTTAAAATCCGGTTCAGTCTGGTGAGTCAACCCGGGACCCGGCTGATCTGGGACTAAAACCGGACCGGGTTGAAGAAAAAACAGGGAAAAAAAAAACTCGGTGTGACCCGACGACCTAGTTGACCCGGCAAGACCCGGTCAAAAACTCAGTTGCAACCCGTTGATTTTTATTTTTTTACTAAAATAATATCATTTTAATTTAAAAAAAAACAAAATTAACCTAAATAACCCGATAACTCAATCATAATCTAAAATCCTGATCTTGAACCAGGTAGGGTCTGAAAATTACGAGGCAAACAGTCTAAATCATATGTTTTTGTAGAGAGGAATTGTGTTTTTTAATACCCAGAAACAAGCGTCATGCCGGCTAATCAAACAATCATGACCGTACAAGCTGTGGTCTTCCATAAAAAAATAAATTGGTGGTGTTAACCGTTACGATAATCCACGTTGGCAGGTATAATTTTAGTTTAATTGTGGGTTCTACTCCCAATAATGTGGGTTTTTTTTTCCTTTTGTCTTTTTCAATGTCGTGCCGGTGGCCAACCAATATTTAACTGGACCGTCATTGGAAGCTTGAAAAATATCATATGCTTTTAGAACCTTCATCAAAGAAAAGGTTTGTGGAGGAAATTCCTAGATTATGAAATCCTAACATTATTAATAAGATTGTAGTTTTTATAGTAATATTAATAATTATGAATGAATTTAAGTTCTAGACTTTTTAAATTTTATTTATGAATATTCGATAAAAATAAAATATAAATATTTTCATATTTTTTCATTGTTATTTTTTATATAATTTTATTAAATTAATTATTATTTTTTTATACATTTTTTTGAAAATTATCAAGTCATGATTTTTTTATTAAAACTTGTTTTTTTTCAAATTATAGTATGTTTTTATTTAAAAACCAATGATATTAAAATATATTTGTTGGAACAAACAAATTATATGAATAAAGAAAGGGGTTTTTTTATTAAAGAAATATATTTTTTTCTCCTTAATTTAATTTATTGAAATTTTTTTATTAATATTTATTTTAATTAACTTTTTTTTTAAAACCATGTTGCTAATAAAAAAGACATGTTATTTTAAAATAAAAAAATACATGGGTAAAAATGAGATTTTTTACAAAAAAAAAATATACTTTTTCTATAGAATTTAAATAATTATATTTTTGACTCCTTATGCTACTAATATATTTTGAGATAGCAACAAATTTTTTTTAAGAAACCCTAAATGCAAACTACTAAGCTTTAGACATGAAATAATAAAAAACTAAATCAAAGACAACAAAACCAAAGGAAGCCAAAACTAAGAAGAAGAAAATAAAGAATATAACCTGATTTTTAGAGCCTAACTCTGATACCAACTAATGCAAACCTCTTGATCACATGGTCAAGTAACCTCCAACAAAGTAGATAACAACCCGGAAAGTTGAAAATCCAGTTTGATAGAATCTTGACATAAAGGTAATTTTATATCTAAGAACCAAAGGTATTGGAAAAATATTTGGACCCAGAGATAATCTTGTATCTAAAAACCCTAAGTACGTAAATGATGCTACGAAACTAGTTAATTTTCGATAAGTCAGTGTACGATATTTATCCCTATAAAGAAAGGTTGTATTTCCACAAACAAACAAAAAAAAAACTCACGTTTATTCTTAAACTTGCTGCTAAATTTACAGCTAAAAAAAATATAATATAGTCTCCTCTAAGTAATCCTAATAGATCCCTTTTAGGTTGCAAGCTAATGGGTCTAAACTAGTAATCAACTAACATAAGTCCAATAATAAAATAAACCCTTAAACAATGTCTAATGGGCCATAACAAAACCAAATTAAAAAAATAATAATTCAATATTAAATAAATAAATAAATAAATAAAACAAGATAATAAAAACAAAGATTTCATACCAAAATTCCTCCATACAACTTGAATCTCCAATTTTCGCACATTCTTGGCAGATTTTGAGTCATGACTTCAAACACGTCGTTCTCTCTCGTCTGAATGTATTACCAGGCCTACCATATATGGTTGAGAATCTTAAGATGTCTAGTTTCTAGCCCAACTTGAATCACAGCAGCATTCAACTTGTAGCTCCAGATATGTCCCAAACAGTACACAAGGTCTATTCTAGCATATTTGACAAGATTTGCTAGTAACTTTGACCATTTGAAATAATGTTTTTCCATTTGACCTGAAAATTTTCCAAAATATAGTTTCATGTGTTTAGTATTTTCTTGTAGAATTTAAGCTTGTTCTGATGTACACTTTAAGAGATACGAGTAATTTCGCAAAACTTGTCAGTAGATATTTTAAAGCCAAATCTATACCTAACTTTGTTTGTATCAGTTCGGGTGTGATGAATTGTGTTACACATCTACTATTGGATAGGGCATGATCTTGGTGGAATACAGTGCGATCTAGGAGACCTGTAGGAACATAGACATGGACTGAATTTAGAATATGGTTTGAAAATTAGTTTTACTCATCATATCATTGTGGAGTGAAAAGAGTGGGAGTTTCTGGCCTTGATACAAAAAGACTTGTTGGTGCTTGATTATGAGAGGAGGTTCCATTCTCTCCATGTTTGCTTCACATTATGTACCTACTAAGTAACACATGATTGAAAGCTTGCGAGATGGATCATAATAGGAATTGAGGCAAGGGCTAATTACTTTTAAGTTTGATACAACTAGAGAACTTATTGAGGCGGAAGAGACCTTAGAGGAATGCATAAGAGAGGGCCAGCAGGGTCAGTTTAGGTTTTGAAAATGAAATGATGTAGATTACCCTTTAGGTAGACCCTTTTTTTCAAAGAAGAGCAAGGGATAGTTTAGTCAGTCTAGAAAAGAGGGAGGAACGACATTTGAATCTATTTAGAGTCCTGATGTAGGGTCAATTGGATGGCAATCAAACCCTAATGGTAGTTCTATTAGAGGAGCTTCAGAGCAAAAGATGATTATCTATCCATAGTGTGTCCAATATGGATAGAAACATTAGGGGGACTGTTTTGCATCACCAAAACGGTGCTATATTTTTAAAGGAGAGCAAGGATTGTGGGACTGCCCATATTTAAGCCGAGGGTGCTATTATTATACGAGTTAGGGATATTTTCAAAGAAACCACCCTTGGAGCACTAAGTTTATTTAGAGTAAGTAGCAATTAATGATTGTTGTCATAACCTGATTTTTTACCCTTTTTCTTATTTTTTTTTAATCCAAAAATAGAAAGAAAAACAACAGAAAACACAAAAACTATATTTTTGATGTATTTGCATCGTTTTTATCCTTTTCAACATCTTTTCAAAAGAATTAAAAATTTACTTTCAACGCGTTCAGTTTTTAATGCGCTCATTTCAAAATCATTGATTTATTTTTCTCATCGAGTCGATATTAATGTTGCCTTTTTCAAAAAAATCAAAAACAAAAAAAACTTTAGACAAGGGACCAAAAGTGAAAAAAAAGAAAATAAGAAAATAAAGGACTAAATTGATTTTGGATTGCTTGATCACCAAGTTTACTTGAGGACCAAACAATTAGGAGGAAAAAGAAAAATATTTTGCTATAAATAATGTGGGAATCTCACACACAAAGGAGAAAGGAGAGCATTAGCCCAAAAGAAGAAAAAGAAGAAGAAGAAGCATTATACCTCACATTCTCTCCTACACACTAGCAAACCCTAGACCCATCTTTATAACAACCAATCGTCACTCACAAAAGAGATTTTTAGACAAATTGCTAAAATATTGTGAAGTTTGGGACAAAATTGCTTATTATTGTGTATAATTTTTGAACTGTTTGAACATTATTAATTTGGTTTGATGTGTGTTTTTTATCTTGAAATGACTTGATAATTTGTGTTGATTGTGGGTTTTATTTTTAAGGTTGGTTTTTATTTGAACATTAAATGTTAGATTTGGGAATTGTGTTCAAATTTATGTTGATATGAGTTTTGATTTTGATTCATGTGTCGTAGTCCAATTTTTAGATTTTTTTCTAAAATGATAGTTTTCTTTTAAAATTATGAAAAATAAAATAAAAAAGATTAACAACTGGGCAAAAGCAGACTGAGAATGGTTTCAAATGTATGGAGGAACCAAGCTGGAGTTTTAGACAAAATTGGAAGCTCAATTGTACCCCATTAAGAATTAATTTGTGTAACATCCCCCATTCCGGGATAAAAACAACACTCTCATATCAACTGAAAACAGAGTAAATTTTTTTTCTTCCCTTATATATATATATATATATATATATATATATATTCATGGTTTTCATATTAAAATTTACTGAAATATCGACGGAGTCCCCCCTATACCGGAAGGTCCCAAGTTATAGACAAGTAACATGTTTACACTTCTAATAACTCGCATTTCATAACTTAATCCCGACCCAATCATCTTGGGTTTCAATTTCCACAATATTCTCACACTTATTACCCATGATATTAATGATATACATTATATAGCAAAATATCATTATGGATGAATAAAAAGTAAATACTTAGACATGAAAAATGGTTACATGAACTACAGAGATTAAGTTCATTTAATCAGATTTAAACATTAATTATAAAAATTAAGTTATACAAACATTTTCATGTTTACAAAATATAAGGGTATACCCCCTATAACCTAAATTACAAGAAGGGAACATAAGCTAAGATCTACTTCTGTCGTGCATGTGATGTTCCTGAAACAAAATACATATTATTGAAGGGTGACTATCATATAAAAAAATAACAACACGAATATCAAACAATTTCAACAGGGTAACATGCATTCATATTTTGTTCACATCTCCTTTCTGGTTTTCATTAGAATCTCTCCCTTATTCAAACTATTAATAATTGTTCCCTTTTTCACTATTAACCTCCATTCCAGACTTTATAAGATCAAACATGATTATCTTCGTTTAACCCATTACTGATACCCCTTTCACTAGTATCATGATCATCATCCCATAGGAGTCAATGCAAGGTGATCCCCTTATCTGGGATCCTAACATGCACTAAATGTATGCTAGCCAATACATGGTAATCCCCTTACCCGGGATCCTAACATACACTAAATATATGCTAGCTAAAACATGGCGATCCCCTTACCTGGGATCCTAACATACACTAAATGTATGCTAGTTGACGCCTCAAATCACACTTCTCATATTTCATTTGCCAGTGATAATTTCATCACTTAGCAATTCACACAACAACCTTTCCCCTTGAGTACACATACATTCAGTAATTCACATTTCACATCAGTAATATATATTAAAACATGGAATTTACCTAGAAGGTAAAGGTGTGATTCACCTACCTGCAATAGAAGCTCTACTCGTGCTTCCCTGTTGTTGCTGTTGCACCACGCCTGTGGTCCCTCATGCAAATCACAGGTTTATCTCATAAATTTTCCTCACTCAAGAATATGTTTTATGATAACCATATCAATAATCAATAAGTCTTTCTTTCAGTCATTTCTTAGTACTTTATGTTTTTCTCATTTCACTCATTATTATTGTCGTTCTTTGTCCAATCCTAGTTATCATTCCTTTCTTTATATTTGGACTATCACTGTCCAATTGTTACTGTCTCGTTTTTGAACTGTTACTATCTGATCTCTCCTCAGATTTTTTTAACTATATCTAGAGTTATAGAACTCCGATTCAAGTGAAATTAGTGTCGTTGGAAAGCTAAGACATTAGGCTACAAGTTCTATAATTTAAGGAGAACCCAGTTCTGCCTCTAAGATAGTCAAAATCACTCATCAACAAACACTTGGACTGTTACTGTCCAACTGTTACTGTCTCATTTTTGAACTATTACTGTCTGACCTCTCCTCAGATTTTTAACTATATTTGCAGTTATATAACTTCGATTCAAGAGAAATTAGTGTCGTTGGAAAGCTAAGACATGAGGCTACAAGTTCTATGATTTAAGGAGAATCCAATTCTGCCTCTAAAATAGTCAAAATCGCTCATTAATAAACACTTGATTGTTACTGTCCAACTGTTACTGTCTCGTTTTTGAACTGTTACTATCTGACCTCTCCTTAGATTTTTAACTATATTTGGAGTTATAGAACTCCGATTCAAGCGAAATTAGTGTCATTGGAAAGCTAAGATATGAGGCTATAAGTTATATGATTTAAGGAGAACCTAATTCTGCCTCTAAGATAGTCAAAATCATTATTCAACAAACACTTGGACTATTACTATCTAACTATTACTGTCTCATTTTTGAACTGTTACTGTCTGACCTCTCCTTAGATTTTTAACTATATCTGGAGTTATAGAACTCAAATCTATAATTTAACATCCAAACATCAATTCATAATCGACTTTAAAACAACTCATAAGACCTTGTTTAGAATATCTTACTCGATACGAATCAAGGTCTCGATCCCTCCTTTTCTTTATAATGAAAGCCGACCCTCCCCTCTTCTCTTCTTGTTCAATTTTTCTTGTTAGTCCCTTGCCTACCCGTGTTTATTTTTACCTATAACCCTTAATCTTGGATGGGTTCTTGAAATTTGGTGTTTCTCTCTTGATCTGTAAAAATAGATACTAAAACTGCCTCTCTTCTTTCTTCACGATAGTTGCAGATTTGTTTTTGGTAAGAAGAGTAGTATTTATACTCTATAATTATTTTTATTTGCATTTAGGCCCTATTTTCTTTAAATATAGTTGTTTCCCCCCACTTCTTTTTAGTTTAGTTTATTTTCTTTAATTTAATTCAGTCTTGATTATCTCGGGATTTATAATTTGGGTCAAAGTAACAGATTTAAATAGGTGCAAGAACTTAATTAGATTATTAATAAGTCAATTTGATTTAATCATAGGCCTAATTAAAGGTTTAATTAAGTTTAAGAAATAATTTGGGTCAAATTAAAAGATTTAATTAGGTGCAAGAACTTAATTATATTTTTCATAGGTCAAACTAATTTTATTAGGGACTTAATTGGTGAAAATTAAGTTTGAAAGCTTGATTTAAGCTTAATTAAGAAGATTGAATTTTAAATGACCAAATTTAATTTTTCGAAATGCAATTGGGAGAAATCAGGGACAAATTTGAAAGAAAATAAAAGTTTAGGGGTCTATTAAGGGTCAAATTGAAGAAATTCAAAACCAATTACCTTTTTGCAAAAGGTACACGAATTCAGGAGCCAAATTCAGTTGTAATCAAGGGTGAAATTGAAGAAATTAGAAGTTTGAAAGTCAATTGAGGACAAAATTAGAAATATCCAAGACCAAGGACCAAGATAAAAAATGCGTTGAAATCAGGGGTTGCTTTTGAAACTTGAAAAGGGTGAAATTGCATTGATTCTTAGAATCAAAATTAAACTAAGGACCTAATTGAATAAATCAAAAGGTTGAGGGCTGAAATTGAAAGAGGAGTTTTAAACCTAATTTAAACCTACAGAGCTAAAACAATGCCATTTCATTTAAATGTAATGGCACGTTTTGTATAAAACACTAAAAAAAAGAGAGATACGATGTCGTTTTGAAGGATATTGTTCATTGTCTTGTACCTAAAACAAGCAGAGACAATTTGCTTAGAGAGGGGTTTTAGGTGCCATTTTTCCTCTCTAATGTAATCCTAATTACCAAAAAAAGCTTCGTCTTCCTGATCTTTTTATGAAGGAGGATCCCACTAACCTTATTTTAGTCCTGCCCCTTCTTTGATATTTCTGCAAAGCTAGTCCAAAAACCTCTGCAGAACCAGCCTTCCCAACAGTTCTTTGGGTTCTAGTTTTTTGCATTAAGGGCTAAGAAGGTTTGAGAGGGATGAATGGCTATGATGCATCTCCACATGATGTCCCTCACCCCCTATAAATACCAACTCTATGGTAGTTATGAAAAAAAAAAACAAAGTGAAGAAAAACACCCCTTCTACCCTATTGGAACATTGTTTAGCAACCAACAACCCCCTCTTCTCTAGATAGCACCACCACAATTCACCACTCCCAAGAACCTCTGTTGTGAGATGCCAGCAAGACCACCACCACTAGCACCCTTCTCATGACTAAGTAAGCTTCCTCTTCTTCTCTTGATTCTTCACTTGCATGTGATACATGCTAGTAACGTGAAGATTAATTCACATTATTGGCATGTAAAGAGAAAACCACCACTGGGTCGGCCTAATGGTGGCAAAAGATGGGTTGGACCAAGCTTAAAAAATAGGCTTATTTGGCCGTTTATTGGCCCAATAAAACAAGTTGGATTGGGCTTGAGCCAAACCCATACTCGTGGGCTTGGACCTTAAGCCCAACAGGCCCAACCCATGTGGTTGGGCCAAACCCAATCTAAACATACAAGCATGTTTGGGATGACTTATTTTTTCTTAAGAAATAAGACCTTGTTAAAGCCTTTTTTGCCAAACATGGCCTTAAAGGCATTTTTAATGCCTTTGACTTTAGGCTAAAGACGTGTTTGACAAACATGCCCTAAGCCTTTTCCCTTTAGCTTTAATTTGTCTTTATTTGCGTGTCTAGCCAAATTGATCCTTAAAAATTTTTAAAATAATTTTGAAAAATTCAAGGACCATTTTGAAATGGGTCCCTTGCATGTTTTTCAACAGTTCTTGCTTAATATCAAACAGACTTACACCGTAAGATACAGACCTGATATTAAAAATACTTAATTTTCAAAAATTCAAAAACAAAATTTCCTTTATTTATGAAAAACTTAAAAATAGTTTTTTTAGAACTTCATTTAATATCGGACTATAAAATTACACTATAAGATACGAATCTGTTATTAAACAAACTCGATTTTCTCTGAAATTTCAAAACAAAATCCAAAATAATTTTTTATCTCATTTCAAAAATACAAAAAAATATGTTGTTTTCGTGCATGTTGGAAAATTCTAAGGGTTTTTCATGCATATCTTCTAAAAAGATAAAATCATGTTTTCATCATGTTTTAAAAATACAAAATGGATATCGTAACCAATTTATAATTATTAATTAGGGTTTGACCAAAATGTCAAAATTTTCAGAACAATTAATTTGTTTAATTAATATTTGGAGGTATAATTTGTTTAATTATACCCTTTTAGGTAGAGACTTCCTCAAGAAGGGAGATATGCCTTGAATCATAGATGATACCAACAAATAGAAACACAACTTGGGATAACAATTAATCAACAATGTAGCTTATCTTAGGTAGGATGCATTGGGGTTGGTGTGTCTTCCCCTTGCACAACTAGTTCCCTTAACTAGACTCTCGTAGACCATAGGTTTCCTAGTGACCATGATACTAGGTAGCAACTCCCTCTAATCATAACTTTATGACTAAACCCAAAACAACCTTCGATTTCAAGAGATAGCTCCGTCATTCGACGCCCTGCATGTTGCAACATCAAGGATTATGTTTGAATTTCATGTTTGTTTGCAATTGAGTTAAGTTTGATTGATAAAATCTTTCTTAAAAAAAAAACATAAATAATAATTAAAAAAATACAATTTTATTTCAAATTGCATATAGCTAAAATTATATTTGCATAATTTAGCATACTAAAAATCATTAAAAAAATGATATTTATATTTTGCATGTATATTGGATTTAATAACTAATTTATTAAAGCCATGAGAACTTGGTCTGCATTTCAAAAAATACCAAAAATCTATTTTGTTTCTTTTACTATACGGGACTATGAACTTATACGTAAGATGTACTTTCGATTTTAAATAAAAAAACACTATCTTTTATTTTTCACGTTTTGACTTTTGAATGGTTAGGTTTTAACCTGATAAGATAATGACCTCCTTATTGAGGACTTTTCTTAAATATTAGACAAACCAACGATCAGAAAACACAATGATCAGACCTGGCTTTTTTAAGGCCAAAATTGATGGACTTTTTTTTTACCGGGTTTGAGTATTTATAATTGCATTATATTCATTAACAAGACACAATTCACGTAGGATAACATAAATCAACATTCTCATAAAATAGATTCTCAATACACCTGTTCAAAATATTATATTTTCATACTCGTAGGTTTACATTACATCATATTGACATACTTATAAATTCATAATTTTGTTCTAGTTGCGTTATCATCACGAGTTCATACAAGAGTGCCGAACAACAAGTTAAATAACAAGTACTTTCGTTATTCTGACCTCATGTAATTTCATAACATGACATCATAATAAGATGAATACCACATATGTATATTCATACACATCATATCAACATGATCTCATATTCACATTCGTGTTCCATTTCAATTTTTTTTAATTACAAGTCTTTACAAAAGGAGTCGGACGACTAGTTAAGCGATTAACACATCTATTCATACAGAACTCATATCACCCATAACATATGAATATATAGTTCTTTTCAAGATGTGTGTGCCGCGAAAGAGATTTCCTTATGCATCATGTTGATATGATGTCCCTGTTATAGCACAAGATAATTTCAAACACTATAGGCAATTTAAAAACATAATAAAGTAACATTAACATTACATTTCATTCATAGACTAAAAAAGCATAATTCTTTCATTTCTTATTACTTATGTAAATACCACCATTAATAATTCGTCAATTATAGAGGCTAATTACAATACTCAAACCCGATCATTCATCTCAAATACCATTAATCGAACTAACATTATTATCTCCTTAAAGCACAATAATCGTAGTTCTTTCATATACTTGGTATGTACAAAACATAGTATACATGACTGCATAAATTCTTGAAACTAACTCATAACTCTCAAATCCGGCTATCCATTTAGGATACTATTAGCCGAATCTAATCATTTATTCATCGTGATCATCCACTTAGAATGCCATTAGGCAAAACTAATCATTTATTCATCTCAGTCATCCACTTAGGATGCCATTAGCCGAAACTAATAATTTATTCATCGCGGTTATCCACTTAGGATGCCATTAGCTGAAGCTAATCATTAACCAATCAAATGTTCTAGAGGCGGTTTATGAAATCACTATAACATGATAATATCCTTTGAAATGATCATTCAAATGATTCATAACAATTTGACATTCACTATAACATAATAGTAGATCCTTTGTAATACTCGTACAGACGTTCCGTAATAGTTTAACATTCAGTAAACAAAATAATAGATCATTTGTAATACACAAACAAACATTCTATAACAGTTTAGCATTCAGCATAACACAATAGTAGACCCTTCATACTACTTATCCAACCATTCATGACAGTTAATGTTTGAATACTCATACAGATGTTCCGTAATAGTTTAACATTCAGTAAACAAAATAATAGATCATTTGTAATACACAAACAAACATTCTATAATAGTTTAGCATTCAGCATAACACAATAGTAGACCCTTCATATTACTTATCCAACCATTCATGACAGTTAATGTTCAATACAATACAACAATAGATCCCTCTTAATACTCACACAACCATTTGTGACAATTAACATTCAATATAATACAACAGTAGATCTTTCGTAATACTCACACAACCATTCGTGACAATTAACATTCAGTATAATCCAACAGTAGATCCTTCGTAATACTCATACAATCATTCCTCATAATTACATTCACTATAATACAACGGTAGATCTTTCATAATATTCACACAACCATTCGTGACAATTAACATTCAATAAAATACAATGGTAGATCTTTTGTAATACTCACACAACCATTCGTGACAATTACATTCAATATAATTCAACAGTAGATCCTTCGTAATACTCATACAACCATTCGTCAAAATTACATTCAATATAATAAAACGGTAAATCCTTTGTAATACTTATACAACTATTCATCATAATTACATTCAATAAAATACAACAGTAGATCCTTCATAATACTCGTACAACCATTCGTCACAATTACATTCAATATAATACAATGATAAATCCTTCGTAATACTTATACAACCATTCATCACAATTACATTCAATAAAATACAATAGTAGATCCTTCGTAATAAGCATACAACCATTCGTCAGCAGCCTAAATTCATAACAACCAAATCAACATCTTATAGTCGGTTTAATATTCATCACAACGTAATAATATATCACCTCAAACAGGTTATTTAAAAACATTAACATTTTCATCATCGTTTCAACATTCATCAAGAACTCGATCGACATTTCATAATTGTTTCGACAATCATTAAAAATTCAATCAAACACTTCATCGTCGTTTTATCATTTAACAAGGATTTAATAATATATCATCATATGTAAATCATTTCAAAACATAAACATCATATGAGAAAAAGGTGGAAACCACCTACCTGTTCCATCTGCGGGTTGTTCTTGTTCTGACGAAGGTACAATCTTGGTTGCACCTCCTAAGACATCAATGGTTACAAATCAGTACATTCGTATTCAATAATCACCCAACTCGTCACCATGCACACTTTAAATATATATACAAGTTCATATTCCAGTGTTCTGTATATCATGATCACACAGTGCACCTATTTTAACCATTGGCCTAATTTAGACATGTAAAACTATTGCAGAATTTGTCAACGAAAACTAGTGACGCAAATTCATCAGTGGCAGATTTGCTGAATGCAGAATCATCAACGACTGAATCGCTGATGTCACCCTAATTTGATAGCGAAACTGATTCGTTGTAGACAACACGATTTCGGCAGCAAAAACTTACTCGCTGCAATTCGACAGCAAAAACTAATTCATTATGGACAATGCAATTTGACAGCGAAAACAGATTCATTGCTAACACCCTAATTCGGCAGCGAACTGTCTCACTGTAATTCGGAAGCAAAAACTGATTCACTGCGAACAACACTAATTCGCTGCAGACAACATAAATTTTGGTAGAACACTGACTCGCTGTAGACCACATAATTTTGACAGCGAAAGCTAATTCACTATAGACAACACAATTTTGGAAGTGAATGTTGATTTGCTGTGAACAACACAATTTCAGTAGCGAATACTAATTCACTGTAAACTACACAATTTGAGCAACGAATGTTGATTCGCTGTAGACAACACCATTTCGGTAGCGAATGTTGATTCGCTGCAAGCAACACCATTCGGTAGCAAAACCTGATTTGTTATAGACACCACCATTCGGCAGCAAAAACTAATTTGCTGCAGACAACACAATTTAGCAGCGAAATTGATTCGCTGCCGATAACACAATTTGGTAGTGAAAACTAATTCACTGCCAACACCACAATTCGTTCTTTGGATCTAGCAGAATCATATAATTTTAGCATGAACACATGCAAATTCAATTCCAGTACATACTTTGTCATTAGATGTTTGTTTCAGCTGTAGCATGCTTTCAAGGTTACAAACACACTTTTTTTGCACTTAACATCGACCAACACATTTTCATACAAGTTCTTCAACCACATATGCAGAATTCATGACATTAACACATTTATAATTCTGTTTCGGTTTCACATAATTAAGCAACTTTAACAATATCATCATCTTTGCATTTTATCCCTTTAATTTATGTTCTATTAAGCCCTAATCATGGCCGACCACCTCTCTAAGTTTTTGCATTCAAAATTGTACATTTCCTCTATTAAATGTTCTGGAATTAGGTTCCCCGTTCAGCCCCATTTTGCATCTCTCATTCTTGTCTAATTTTCCTTAATAGTTGGTGTGAGAATCTTAGGCTATTTACTTTAGGTTTTCTTCTCCCTTTCAATCATAAGGCCCGAAGAACAAGTGGAGGAGTAGTATGGTTCATACCTAATGAATTTAACAAGTTCAATGCAGGTTGCAGTGGCCTGCTCTCCCTTTTCTTTTTGGTTTTTTTCCTTCCCTCTCTTGCTGTCCAGCTGACCTCTAGGCTCCTCTTTCTCCTAGGTTTTTGTTTTTGTCTACTTCTCCTTACTCACTTCTCACTCCATGCTAAGGGAAAGTGGCTTGCAGGCTGATTGAGTTTGATTTTCTGCTTGGAAGAGGGATGTGTGTGCTGCAGTCATGGCTGCTGCCGATTCTGGAGGAAGGTTTAGGCTCCAGCTTCCACCATGTTTTTGATCACTTTTCCTTCCCTCTAGCTCTCTTCTCACGCAGCACCCTACGAGATCTGCACGTAGCTGGTCGGTTTCAGCCTTTTCTTTGGGAAGAGGGAGAGGGTCTGCTGCATGCAACTGGCCGGTTTTGCTTTGGGAAAAAGAGAGAGGGCCTACTGCCTAGGGCTGCTGACCGTTCATTTTAGGAAGAGGAAAGGTCACCCTACCTCTCTCCTTGCATTTATACCCCCTCTTAAATGGGAGGGGGGTGTTTGGGTGCTAGATATCTTTGGTTCATATCCCTCTTTTGAGTTATCCTAGGTTAGTTCCTATTCCAATTTTCCTCTAGGATAGGCCAGTACAACACTAATTTTTGTTAGGTTTTACAATGTCGTTGCTGATTCAGAAGTCGATAATAAAAACTGTGTCGCTGCTGATTGAGAGATCGACAGCCAAAAACTACGTCGCTACTGATTCAAAAATCGGCAGCCAAAAACTGCATCGTTGTCGATTCTGAAATTGGCAGCAAAAACTGTTCCGCTGCTAATCCAGAAATCAGAAACCAAAACTGTGCCACTGTGATTCAGAAATCGGCAACCAAAAACCGTGTCGCTGCCAATTCAGAAATAGGCAGCAAAGACTGTGCCGTTGCCGATCTAGAAATCGGTTGCCAAAAATTATCGCTAATGATCTAGAAATCGGCGGCCAAGTATTGTGTCGCTGCCAATCCATAAATTAGTAGCCAAGTACTGTGCCGCTGCCGATCTAGAAATCGGTAGCAAACTGTGCCACTGTCGATCCAGAAATTGGTAGCAACAGCGAAGTCGTTTTGGCTTAGCTCTTTTTCTGTTGTTGGGTATTTACACTTAGTTTATATTACACAGGTAAACAATGCATCCTACCTTAGGTAAGATGTACTAGGTGTGAAACCAATACACTTTCTTTTATTTTCATGTTTTGACTTTTGAATGATTAGGTTTTAACCTGATAAGATAAGAACTTCTTTATCGAATAGGACTTATATTAAACCTTAAACGAATCAATGATTAGAAAACACAACAATACCTTAGTTTATATTAGACAATTATACAATGCATCTTACCTTAGGTAATGTGTACTAGGTGTCCTTCCTAAACACAACCAGCCCTCTTAACCAGACTCTGAAACCATTTAGAGTTCCTAGTGACCAAAATACTAGGTAGTAACTCTATCCTTTTTTTACTGATAAAGATTAAGAATTCCTTGTTCTTTTCACCCATAACCACAAAGATCCTGGTCTGGGAGGATGTTCGTCGCGACATTGCACACGTGTGACAGAATGGTGACTCCACTAAGGACTTCGCTAACTAAGCTTTATTGTTTGTCTAATTGATGTGTTTTATATTTGTTAGTCTGTACTTTTTTAACATGCATCCTTTTATGCTTTAAATTATTTATTGCTTATTGGTTTGTATATTTTTATTATCAGCATGCATACTTTTTATGCTTTGATTTTTTATATTGCGTATGCATTTGTATATTGAATATAGATTAATGCCTCATGCATCACTTGCTTTAATCTTTTCTTGAGAGCACACACAAGCTTCCAGGTTAGGTGGGGGATTGATGGTCTTTCCTATAACTATTAGTCAGGGTTTAGATGTGTGAAACACCCAACTCATATCCAAGTGTCTGCTCGGTAATGGTGGACATATATGCCTTAACTATTCTCGTAACACCCTCATATTGTCTTTATGAAGACTGTCACTGGGCAAATCCAAGACCATTCGAGACCAAGTAGAAAACCTACTCATGTCCACTTAATGAATAGAACATATCCTTAAGACGTAATGTGTCACTTGTAAATTGCATCAAGAAAAGCCTGACATGTAGCATCTTGAATTCTAGGACTTTTGGGTAGCAAATGATCATCATATAGATTCTACAAGAGTCTGATTTATTACAAACTGACTGAGATGAATATGAATTCCCTTGTTGGTGTAGTAAAACACTAGATGACGACCATTGTCACCCTTTAAAGGGCAAACCTGTATTCAATTTACCTTTTTCACATGAATATCATATTTATTAGCTTTGCAACAATGCATGTCTTTCATTTGCAGAAGAAATATAGGCCCGCCCCTAAACGTCAACCCTTACCAAGATCTACAAAAAAACAAATAAGAGAATTCAGCATGAACAAAAAAAAAGATAATTTTTGAGAAAAGAAATGGCTCAATTAACTGATCTAATAATACAAACTAATTGTTCCAAAAGGAAGCCCCAATACATGGAATCCAATACTAAGAAGCTCACTGTGTGAAATGATATATAAATATTTCAATGATTCATGAAACACTATTTATTCATATCAAGTACGAAATAGAGTGATTGGTTTTTGTATTATCACGTTCTTATTGATACTTTGCGTGATATCATTTATCATTTCAAAAATTAAAGACCTCCTCGTCTAAGCCCCATTTTCTAATTAAAGCTTCAGTCTCCAAGTCTTCAAGTGCCTTCACCTTCCTTCTTCTACATAGCAATTGACTTGCCCTCTGATGCTCCTGTTCAGCAACCCTGAATAACCAAAGACAAATCAAGATCCCCAGAAAGCTCCTCATTACTAGACCCAGCCTGAGCAATGAGGCCAGATTCTTCGTGCTCTTTGTTTCTATCCAAGTCTATAATGAAGCTTCCAGTAGCTATGGCTTCTTTCTTAAACCGTCTTAACAAGCACTCTCTAGGAGACTCAGGTTCACTATCTGAACTCAGACCCAAATGGACTATGATCAATTCCCAGCACATTTAAAAAATTACTTGCGATAGATGTGGTAACTTCATCCAAGCTGAGAGATTTCGTTGCCACTTTATTAGCCTTGTAACTTGATTTAGTTTCCACGGGTTTTCATTCTCTAGAAACTAGCTCACAGCAAGCTGGCTTCCAACTTTTTTATTTCAGATTCTAAAATGAGCAGGTTATTAAAGGCTGATTCCAGATCTTCCATGGTTGAGCCTTTCTAGCATAAAAAAAAACAAAAAAAGAATTAAAAAACAAAATGAAAAAAAAAATTAATCAACATGTGAGGAAACACAGCTCTGTAATTTTTTAAACGTGAAAATAAAATTAAAAACAAAAAAAATATGTGGGAAAAATTAAAACTAAATTCTCAACCAGTTTAATATTAAAAAAAAATTCGACAAAGATAATTTTAAAAAAAACATGTGGAGAAACATTGTAGCAAAACAAAAATCATGTGGGGAAACATTGTAACAATTTACGATGTTTTAAAGAAAAAATCCACGAAGCAAAATTTTCAACCAGCTCAATATATAAAAAATAAAATCGACAAAGATCATTTTGGAAAAAAAATTTCATAAAAAAAACCGTGTAGGGAAACATTGTAGTAATCCATGATGTTATAAAGAAAAAAAATTACAGTACTAAATTCTCTACCAGTTCAATATTAAAAAAAAATCGACAAAGATAATTTAAAAAAAACACAAAAAAAGAATAAAAGAACAAAAAACAAAAGAAGAAGACAATCTTGGAAAAAAAAACATGTAAAACGCAAAAAAATATGGAGGAAAAAAGGGGAAAAAAAGTGAGGAAAAAAAAAACAAAAGGAAAATAAACAAAAAAAGAAGACAAAACACAAAAAAAAAAATAAATGACAAAACAAAAAAAAAACTAAAACAGAAAAAAAACACGTGGAAAAAGCTACAATACTTTCCCCATAAGTTTTAGAGTATTTGTTAATATAGTTGGTCTGAATTAGCGCAACTTCAAAAGGTTTTTTTAAAATGAGTTTAAAGAAAAACATTTAAATATATAAATCAAGCTAGAGAATTAAATCTAATCATTATTTGGATTAAATTATTTAATTTTAATGTGATGTTTTTTAAAATCAACTCAAATCAAGATTATGTTTATGAAATATTTGAATTTTGAATTAGAAAAGATGAAATAAAATTATGTTTCTCCATCTACTTTACAAGAGAATCACACTTCAAATCTTTTAGTTTGTAATGTCAACCACTACACTTGATCTTCGATAGGGTAATACAACCGTCAAATCTAGTTATCAAATTGGGAAGGTGGGAAGGTTTGGCATGCATTATCTAAAATTCAAAGCAAATTTGAATTAAGATTGTTTTTTATTTGAATTAATGTATAATTAATCCTAATCACAAAATACCAAATTTGAATCAATTCTCAAATCTAAGAACTTTGTAGTCAAAATAAATTTAATACAGTCTTTTAACTTTGAATTGTTGGAATATCAA
>Ga0325403_1001399_pt1 | contig 19985 bp, 11 predicted proteins | sample PopdelMetagenome_19_FD_205665 | JGI IMG/M metagenome (GOLD analysis project Ga0325403, IMG submission 205665) | Populus deltoides microbial communities from Bellville, Georgia, United States - Xylem-PdKOR-R4 | ecosystem: Host-associated > Plants > Phyllosphere > Stem > Wood/Secondary xylem... | reverse complement strand
GAGAGCAAGAACATGATCTTGATCTTAGAACCAAGATTCTTAAATGAATGGCAAATGCCTCCTTTTATAGGCTAAAATTCATAACTATTCATTTGGTAATTGATTATTGATGTAGTGGCCAACTATTCATTTAGTGGACTTGGTGGACAGCAGCACTCAAGCACTTTGGCTGGATGAAATGACATTGATCCATTCAGAATTTGGCAAAGTGTTCCCATAAAAGTTGTTGGCAATCATCTTATCTTTTTCCCCATAAAATTTCAGAGCATTTGGATTACTAGAGCTCGAGATATGGCTAAAATACTGAGTAGTGCTGTTAGTGGACGTGGTGGATAGACCTCAAGCTCTTGTCTGGACGAAATGTCATTGTTACCATCTGAATTTGAGAACATATTCTCCATAAAAGTTGTTGGAAATGGTCTTTTCCTTCCACCCACCAAATTTCACATCATTTGGCCTTCTAGAACTCCAGATATGGGTAAAATTCTAAGCAGTTTTTGGGCTGGATTACAGGACAGATTCTGACTTCTCTTTTGTGGCCAAACTTTGAATTTGAAAACGGCAGATTTGGGTCGTACACTATTCATGAACATTGTAGGCCTATTTCTTAGCTTTCCATCCATATAAATTAAGTTGAAATCCAAGATCTACAACTCTAGATATGACCCAATAACTGAACAGTGTTCCAATTTCAATTGAATCGGTATCTCCTTTCTAATCTTAGCCGTTTCTTTGTCCTTTTACTTTCAATAGTTAATCACATTAATCAATCCTTTGAATTGTGAGATATGCCTGCATTTAAAATGAACATTTACCATAAATTTAAGCTATCTTATATTATCAGATCTATTATTATAAAACATGCTCTAGTTAAGGAGTTATTAATACTTCAACTGTGAAATGATGATATAAAACCTTGATAAAAATACACTTTTAAGTACTAATCATCTAGACATTGAACTGTTACTATCAAACCGTTACTGTCTAGACATTCAACTGTTATTGTCCAACCGTTACTGTCTAGACATTATACTATTACTGTCCAGCCTCTCCTTAAAATTTTAACTAAATCTAGAGTTATAAAGCTCCAGCAAGATTGGTCTCATTAGAAAGATAAGACATGAGGCTACAAGTTCTTTGAAGGAAGGAGAACCCAATTCTGCCTCCAAGATAGTCAAAATTGCTCATCAACTAACCAGACCTACTACCCTACAGGGTTTGTCATGACCCAGTCTCGGTTGGTGACCCATAGTTGGAGTTCTATAACTCCAAATTGAGCAAGACCAATTTCCTTAGTTAGTCAACATCCAAAACTACAATTTCTATGAGGAACCTGATCCTAATTCCTTCATACTCCTACTCGAAATCCCTCTGAAAGTCAAGATACAAAACTGTCCAGATTCGTCAACCTTTCTATACACACATAACACATGAAGTTATTTAATTTAGCAACTCATACTTTTTCCTCAATTCAAGTCTAAGAACTCTAATCTATAATTCAACATCCAGGCATCAATTCATAGTCGACTTTGAAATGACTCATAAGACCATGTTTAGAACACCTTATCTAGTACGAATTAAGGTTTCGATCTTCAACTCCCTCCTTTTCTTTCCAATGACAACCAGCCCTCCGCTCTTCTTTTCTTGTTAATCCCTTGCCCACCAGTGTTTGTGCTATCTATAACCTTTAATCTTGGATGGGTTCTTGAAATTTTGGTATTTCTCTCTTGATTTGTAAAAATGGATACAAAAACTCCATTTTTTTCTTTCTTTAAGATAGCTGCAGATATTTTTTGGTGAGAAGAGGAGTTTTTATGCTTTATAATTATTCTTATTTGCATTTAGACCCCATTGTCTTTAAGTGTATTCTTTTTGCCCCAAGTTTTTTTTAGTTTAGTTTATTTTCTTTAATTTAATCCGGCCTTAATTTTTCCCGGGATTTACACAGTCAGCCTTAACTAAGACACTTATTTACAGAAACCACCCAATCGTTTCGTGTGTTCACACTTAAAAGCTATTAAAGGGTTCTTATCAAAGGCTAAAAACACTTCTCTCAAGATCAAAGGGTTGAACACACTTCATTTTGATCTCCAAGTTTTATCAAAACCACCTAGATCCAAAACCATTTATCCTGTGATAAAACTAGCCTAGTTTTGGTTCATTAAAACCCTAAGAAACTCATCTAGAAGCTTTGAATTAGCCTATCAAATTACATGTAATCATCCTTAAAAGGGGGGAGGATAAAAAATGGAGAGAAAGAGGAGAGGAAAGAAAAGGGAATAAGCTTGGCTAAGGTTTAAGGGATTCAATATTGAGTTCAAGAGCTTAGTAAAGGTCCAAGGGCTTGGCTTTATTGGGTTTAGGGATAAGAAGAAAGAAAAGCAATAGTAAAAATCTACCTATATTGAAGATTTCACGTTTGGAAAGTATACTTTTGCAAACTTTAAAGGCAAAGTCCATAAGGCTTGCTAGATCCTCTGTTTACAGTTTCATGCAATGTTTTTGAATACATTGACGTGAAGATTGGTGTCCTAGCATGTTAGATTGCATTTTAGTTTGATTTGAAACTTGCTACATATGGCACTAAGGTGTTGGTGTTCTTTTCTATTTTGTTAATGCATGGTTTCAGGCTCTTAGGTTTTGGTTTAGTCTTATGGAATGTTAAAATGTCAATTTTAAACCTCAGATTGGTTAAGCATGCTTGGTGATTTGATTTGGAAGTTGTGGTAAATGGAATTTAATACATGTTATGATTATTTGTTGTTTTTGTTAGTTTCTTTTTATTCAACTATGCTTGACATTGATAATATGGTTTATTGGAACTAAAAATAAATGTTTTTAGAGGCCTAAAGTGACCATTCTAGGTTTGATAGTGGCTAGCTTTATTCTAGGTATTTTCTGTGTTTCTAATGCAGTGCTCTTCATGTTCTTAAGAAAAACATTGTCTTAACTCTATGATTTGGAATACTTTTGGTCCATTTATTTGCACATAACCCTTAAGGCAACTTGGTTAGCAAATAATCTAGGGTTAAACCACATTAATAACATGAATTCATGCATTTAGCTAGATTCTGGTTTTCTTCTGACTGCCCAAAATACATTTTGATTAAACTGTGGCTTTTGGGTGATAATCATTGGGTTTTGATGCTTGATTCTTGATATATGCACGCTTACAAATAAAACCATGTCTTTGTTTGTTTGAAATCTGGTCTAGTTTGGGTTTCACGTTGCTGGGTTTAAGCTTGAATGTTTTTCATGTTCTTTATTTTTTTTGTGTTTGGTCCGTTTTGTCAAAAAAAAATTGAGTTTTTATGTTTTTTATGTTAAATTTATTTTGGTTTTGGGTCTTTGTTTTTTGTTTGTTTTCAGGTTCACCCAAATAGATCAACTAGATTAGGTCAAAACTAGGTCAGACATCCAAGGCCCTGTTTGGTTTGCCACTTTTTTTACAAAAGGATTTTTGGCCTAATGAGGTGTTTGACTAATATACCCTTAGGCCTGTTTTGACAATTTTTTCTAAGAAAAAAAATGGCTCTTGTTAAACATGGCCTTACAAAATAATAATAAAAAAATAATTTTTTGCTTGTTGTATACAACCTAATCCTTATAAAAATTGCATTTTTATCTATAAAAAAAATATTTTTTAGCATTGATTTAGAAATTCCCTGTGTTGATTTTTTTTTGCTTTTTTTTTTGGAATTTACAACAAGTTTATAAAATTCCTTAAAAAGTTGGCTAGTATTTTAATGACCCCTAAAATTTTAAATTCATGAGAATCAATGGTTAATATTTTAGTATAAATGTTGACTATCTGAAATTGACTAAAAATTCTCAGAATTATTCTAAATATTCATCAATTTTAATTGAGAGCATTTTTTTTTTATCAAAATATATGTTTTGTGAAAAACTTTTTTTCCTTTTAGGATAGATGAACCATGTTAGGGCATCTATATAGACTATTTCTATAAGAATTTATTTCAGCACATAAACCCATAATAAATTTAAAATGACAAATTTATCTGCACGAATGAATCTTTATCTTGAGCCATAGATAGACTACCAGATAGGAACCCATCAAAATCTTCAAACCACATTTAGATCACACAATGCAGTCTATCTCAAGTAGGGTGGACTAGGGGTGTTAATATATTCCGTAGCTATAACAATCATTTACCTTTAAAATTTCTGATAAAACATGTATACCTGAGTTTTCTAGCAATCTTAAATCAAATAATTAGGTGACGATTCTCTAACCCCTAACACTGCGCTCCCACATGCGGCAAATAAGGTGAGAAGCAAAAGGAGAAAAAACAGAGTAACCAATAATGAATTCATGAATTACATAGAACCAACCAATTAATCGTGCTATAGAATCACTAATATTTTTTAAATAATTATCTCTATCTAAAAAATAAAATAGTGTTTTTCTATTAATTTCCTTTAACATTCTTTGAATATAAAAATCTACAGAACCACCACTATTTTGAGCTTAAATTTTAATTTAATTAAAAAAACAAAAGTTATAGAATTTGAGCACCTAACAACTATGCTTTAAGACTTTTGGAGACGAAATTTGGTTTTTTCCCCCCTTAATTGAGGGATGAAATTACTCAATTTCTGAATCTAACAAAAAGCACAATTTTTTGTCCCTGAGTCACTATGAAATCATTTGACTTGATCATGGGACAAATTTCGTTCATACGTTTATCGAATCATAGAGAACATATTTAATGGCTAATTAAGAATAGAATTCATTTTACACATAAAGATGGAGGAGATGGAATTCGTCCTAGATATATAAAGGATAAAATATTTTTTCGTCCCTGAAGTTTTAAGGGGATGCCCTCTAGGCGATCTCTTTAGGCTCAAAAGACTTGCATCCCAAAAATTTTGGGGAGGAAAAATCTTATTTTAAGATTAATGTAAAATAATCAATCTTTGTTTTATTTGTTTTTTTATAATAAATAATTCTCGCACATGTAATATATAATTTTAAATGGGCAGCAACGATGGGAGACATGATAATTAATAGCATGGGTTTACGTCAAATTCACGCAATCATGGATCGTCGTTGTAAATATAGAGTTCATAAAAATAAAAATAATAATAGTATCATCGTTGTAAATATGGAGCTCATAAAAATAAGCATAATAATAATATTATCATCGTTGCATCTACGTATCAACTTGTAAAAAGTAAAAAAAAAAAAAAAAAAAACCCATAAAACTAGCTAGTTTTTTATTAAAAAGAAATTGGGAAGTGAAGAAACTTTAGTAAGAGAATCACACTGACAAAACAAAGCAAGGTGAAGAACGAGTAGAAATACCAACAGCTAGGGAAAACAAGAAGCCACAGAAACAAGAAACATTACCAAACTACGTCACCAAAACCAGAAACGGTTAACATGCCTCAAACCATGGATAAAAAAGCGACACGCTACGTAGCCATGCCTTCGAAGCTACTATATGGGAAAACGGTCAGCCACACCCAGGGTCTAGGCACTTTGGAGGTTCAGGGCCCGTGCAATATGGAGGTTGATATGTGCATCCAAGTGTTGTATACCTTGCAATCACAATTAGGTTGGAACATGATAAAAAAACAATGATAACAAGTAGTATTATTGTCAAGTATCGGTTATTTCCTCGAGACCCCATTTATGAAATGAAAAAGAAAAGGCTGGAACTTCTTTAGGGAATGTATATAAAAAACTTGGTATTTGAGTTGAAAGCTAGCTAGTTTGCAAGAGTAGTAGTGAAGATGATGAGGGTAGCTAGGTGGTGTGATATATATACACACATAAAAATGAAATATGTTTTATATGGGGGCAATATGTTGATTTGGAAGCGTATAAGTAATGCAAATTTTGACCTTGATAAATTCCTTAGTCCTTGGTAGCTCATACTATTTTCGAAATAGTTTCTTATTATTTTCTTTGAAACAGTTGTGGTATGGGTAGAAACATTCAATCAGAGTACTTGTGATTATTTATTTTATCTTTATATTTATGAAGTAACTTATTAAAACGTCTACAAGAGGCTGTCCCTTCATTTTCATGGAAACTCGTGAACATTTTATGGATTGCAAATTACAAAGCATAATGAAAAAGAGGAAAGTGGTAATTAAAAACTAGGTTGGAAAATACTTTGGAAATAACAGAAAGGAAATTATTGGGAGATATGGTTGATTTGTCGTCGTGGAATTTATACATCATTTCTTATATAATTAATTTATGAGTTGATCTTGACTTGGAAAATGAATTATTATCGGTAAATTCGTGAAAATGAAATATGTCCCTTCATTAATTTCCATGGATTCACATCATTGCGGGCTCTAGCTTACTTTTCCATCACAGGTTTGCTCATGAACCAGCTAATTAGTCCCTCCCAATTACTTGTCATAATTCGAAGGAGCCAAATTTTTCAGCGACATAGACTTGAAATCTGAATATAGAATGCATATGCAAGTGGTTGATGTTACATTTTGAGAATGAAACGTTCATCATAAAACTTCAAGTTTTTTAAAAGTAATCTAAATTTAATTATTAAATTTAACATGATAACAAGGCCATTCTGACCCAACAATTCATAAAATGTATTAAAATCTAATTTCAGTTGATAACATAAGAAAATCGATTGTAAATAAGAGTGTTAGAGAAAGTATCATGCATCTAATACATGTAGAAAACAAAACAATATATTTAAAAGATTGATTGGATTGCAAATTACAAAGCATAATGAAAAAGAGGAAAGTGGTAATTAGAAACTAGGATGGAAAATACTTTGGAAACAACAAAAAAGAAATTATTAGGAGATATAGTTGATTTGTCGTTGTGGAATTTATAAATCCTTTCTCATATAATTAATTTATGAGATGATCTTGACTTGGAAATTGAATGATGGTACGTATACTTCATGAACATGCGAGTCTTGATGGAAAATGAATTATTATGGGTGAAAAATTCGTGAAAAAAAAAACATTTTATAGCTGCGTCCAAAGCTCTTATGGTGACTGGGATGGTATTTAGTTGATGTGCTTAACTGAGTTGTTGGATGTCCACCTGAAAAACAATTCCTTTAAAGAACAAGAGATTTTCTAATAGAAAAGAGAATAATATATATATAAAAAAAATAAATAGTGACTTGGTGTATTTATATAACCAAGCCTTGAATTTATTTCATGGAGAAGTAGATGTATTATTGATGGAGAAAATAGTGTTTTGTGAATGAACTTTAAACCAGAAAATATTGGAGATTTTTATCATGCTTGACAGTGGTGGAATCATTGGCTAGTCATTCATAGAGAATAGGGGCAAGAGATATGCGTGCCAAGTGGTATTGCAATAGGTGATTCCTCAGAACCCCCCAAAAAGAAAATATAGAAGTAGGTGTCGGGTGTCTGGTGTTGTTAGGAAAGACCAATTCAAGTCATTTAGGCCCGACCAAGCAGCCGAGCGATGTGATTGAGCAGGGACCAGACCTAGCACTAGCAGCCTAGCTTAAGGGCTTGATTGCAAAACATCAAAACTTCAGGGGGGCAAAATGAAGATGTCCATTTCAGCAGAAGAAATGGCGTCGTTCCAAGGACTGTTCATCCTCTTCCACCTTGAAACTGAGGAAGACACCTGAACAAAAAAAGATACAATGGCCTCTGTTACACCCATCATCCAAGCCAGAATATAGACCAAATGATCTACAATCCATCTCATTTTATTCTAGTCTCCCTCACGCCCCCGATGCGCCATTAAACGTCAAGGAAACCCATCGCCAACAGTCCAACAATGGTAGGAGTAGGACTGTTGCTGTCCTTATCTTACCCAAACACGAAGCCAACCCAATCTATACAAGATCACGATCCCAAAAATATAAGGATCAAATTTCTCGAGGTTTGGCTCTATAAAATCTAGAAAAACAAAATTAGAGAACAAGGGGGGAGAAACCACAAGAAAAAAGGAGGAAAACAGAGAGAGCCAGAGTGAGGACGCGGAGAAAAAAAACACACAGATGAAAGAGAGAAAAGGAGAAGACGGTCGTCTCAGAGGTGCCACGCGATCAGCGAGAGACCATTGCTTCACGTCTTCGTCTCCAGCAGTAGCTCACCAGGTCAGTCCTTTTTCTTCCCCTGCTTTTGACAATTTAATTATCCTGTTGTTTTAGCAAGTGTGCGTGAATCGCCTGCTGACAATGGCCAGCCGAGTCTTTGTATCGGAGGCTGGACCGGTTGAATAAAGCCTACCTCGTGAAGCTGGACTAGATCTAATTTATAAAAAAGACAAAACTTTTAAGACTAGCCGGCTTAATTTTTGTTAGGTCAAGGGCGTGTTTGGTAAAACATAATCCTAAATATATTTTTATATATTATTTTTTTAACTCTTTATTATTTTGATATCTAACCAAGATATCAGAAAGTTTTTAAAAAAATGAGGACCTTTTTAGATTTATTTGTAGGTTCCTCGTATATTTTTTATTTAATATTAAGTTGTAGATTTATATTATGAAATGTGAATCTAGTTTGTAATACATGTATGTTGTTTTCTTATTTTTTTCTTGAAAATTATATTATAAAAATATGTGTTTTCCTTTTCAATTCAAATTTTACTGGTTTATTCACGAACGTCAGAGTTAGAAATATTCATATTCATTAACATCAAAATTAGAAACACCTTTGAGGTTCATTAACGTCAGAGTTAGAAATATTGATAATAGAATTAGAGATTATTTTGAATATCCAATATTCACCGATGTCAAAGTCAGCAATACCGTACCCTTTTATTATGTAATATTTATCAATGTCAAAGTTGAAAGTAATCATAATTGAATATTTATTGGCACGAGAGTTAAGAATATTATAAGCAGACCATCAAAAATATTATACAACAAATTCTTAGTAATTAAAGACAAAACTAGCAATATAGTCTACTTTAGGTAAGTTGTTTTAGGGGTAATGGTATCTTTTTTTTATATAACTAATCTCGTACCATAAAATCATTGTTGACCAATTATGGTTTCTAATAACTATAATACTATGTGATGACTTTTTAAAGTAAATCTTTATTCTCCAAGAATAAGATATCATATATCTATTTTCTTACAACAAAAAATTTAAAAATTGTTGCGATGTCAAGGGTGACACACATTATCTTACCTTTCATAACTTTTGTTAACGAGTCTACATGTAATTAATTCTCTTTGTAATATTGTTGATGTTTTTGTGAGAGAGAGGATAATTTAACTGTCTTGTTTAGACAATCAATTTAAAAATAAAAAATGAGGATTAAAGTAAACAATATGATCTATGTATAGGTTAGGAATGCATTTTAGAGGGAAGTATCATATTAGCAGTCATAGAAACTAGAGAAATATCCTGACTATTTTGAAGGTAAGTGTTTATATAGACTTAGAGAAGATAAGTGCAGCGACTTGGAAAATTCAATGAAAATTTTAAGATCTCGTTGTGCTTCTATATTGTAGACATAGAGATAGAAATTCTAGCGTTTGGACCTAACAAAGCAGCCATGCTGCTCGGTCTGATGGTTGGTCCTCGCCCAACCACGTGTTGTGCGGCACAACCGTTCATTAAAAAAAAAACACAAATCAGACACCATCAATAGGAGTTGCCTTGTGAACATGCAAGATCGTGACAAATTCATCCATTTGCTTAGTCCATGAAATCAAAATATTACACAAGTTAAATGATTGGATTAAACTTCTCATAGCAAAACGAAAAAGAGAGAAAGAAAAGGAAAAACAAATAATTAGATCATAACTTTCTAATTTGTTTCGAATTTATTTTGTGTTTTCTCCGCTATTTTATTTTTATTTTTAAATTTAAGAGAAGGTTGTGAACAACAAATTTGTCTTGTATATGTTAACTAAGATGATTGATGAGTTAGAGAAAGATTTATTTTTTTATGTACAAGTTATCTCAAAGATACTTAAAAAAAATTATTGGATAAATTTTTTGAAAAGCATAGCAGAAAGAGGAAGGTAAGAAAAGAAAAGAAAAAAAAAACAGATAGCAATGTACCCTCTTCTAAATACTTGTTGATTTTAGAGTGTCCATAGTATATCTCTTTAATTCAATTAAACTAGCATTTGTACTTGGTCAAAGAAAACGTAAATTTCTAACCTGGAAATCTAATGGGTCTCTGTAGCTAAAAAAACAAAATCATCCATTCAACAACAGGAATTTGCCGAAGCTCTAGCTAGCTAGGCTAGTTCGTCTAGTGCATCCTCCTTCATAAATAATTTTTCTTTTACGTTATTTTGTACCATCGCAAGTGCTATGTTGTTGAAAGCTTCTTAATGGAAGATCTAAACCATAATGGTATTTCCTTTGTGTTTGAAATAAATATATGGTTTGAAAATATATTTGAATAAAATGGAAGTGATGTTTGAACCATAAAGGAACACTTTTTTTTTCCTTTTTTTTAAAACTTTGGCAACTTTGCTCATCTTTTCATCAAGCATCACTTCTTCTTTTTCTTTTCATATAATTTCCAACCATAATTCCATGAAATATCACAAGTATATGCTTTACTAATCCTTGGCTAAGGAAAAAGAAAAACATATATAAAGTTAAGACTTATACATGGATAAAGCAAAGAAAAGATAAACAAGCTCAAAAAGAACTCACTAACGATAATATGTTTTAGGTTGACTTTTTGGCTCAAGTAGTTAAAATTTCTAATGCCTTTATCATTTTCATATATATATATATAATGCGAATGTAATCTTAACAAGATATGAAACAAGTTCTAGAGATACATATCATTGAAAGAATGCACAATCAAAGAATATAATGTTGAAGGCTCAAAAGCTTGCATTGGTGTAACACTATAAAATCAATATGGCATATTCTCAAAGTCAATCCCTAAACCAATTAAACCTCAAAACTTGCATGCACACTCCTTCATTTGATTCATATCTTCATCCATCTCAATTAATTCTCATATGTAATACTCACATTCTCATAAACCAATAGGAGTTTAAAAGATCAAACATATAAATTTTTTTTGTTTGGAACAACAAAGAAAATCAAAATAAGAAAACCAACATTCTCACAATACCCCTACACTTAAAACAAAACATTGTCCTCAATGTTGAAATAAAAGAAAAGGAATATAGGAGAATGATAAAAAATAAAGTAAAATGCAAAAAATAAAAAATAAAGGAAAAAGAAAACAAATCTTTTTTTTTTCTTTTTGTGCTGGGTTGCCTCCTAGTAAGCACTTTTGTTTTATCTCATTGGCTCGACATGTTGCATGCTCATTCTTCATAGATTGGTTCAGCTAACTCCATAGAAGCAGTGAGTTCTACTGCCAACCTTCATAGAAAGCTTTCAAGCAATGCCCATTGACTTTGAGTACTTTGTTGGTTTCTAAACTTGTAATTTCAACTGCACCATAAGGAAAAACATTAGAAACAACAAAGGGTCCAATCCAACAAGAGCATAACTTTCCAGGAAAAAGTTTCAAACGCGAATGATAAAGAAGGACTTTGTCTCCAACATGAAACTCTTTTCTTGTAATCATTAGGTCATTGAGACTTTTAATCTTTTCTTTATAAATCCTTGCATTCTCATAAGTATCATTTTGTATTTCTTCCAACGTAATTCCAATCTTTTTAGGCACTAAAAGGATAGGTGCCACCCATTCACTGTCCATGATGGGGTGAATGACTCCTACATCATGGGGAAATGTTTGCAAAGCTTGCAAAGCCAATGCTGATTCATGCACATTTTGGAAAACACATATATGCCTCTCCATCTCTTCTATCTTGGTAAAATCATAGTCATAGATCAAAGCTACGCTTAATCTATCCTCACTATCAAAATCATAAACTTGCTGCACATACTTGTTAACTTGGTCATAACATGTGATAGAATAAACATTGCTAAGGATATGTCATTGTATCATGAAAATTAAATTAAAATTTTCATTCCCTACCTCCATAGACAAAGTATCCTTACCATAATCAATTTTTATATTGGTAGTTTTCAAGAATGGTCTCCCAAACAATATAGAATTGTTGTTTGATGAATCACAAGAATCATGTTCCATATCAAGAATATAAAAGTCGCATGGAATGACCAAACTATCAATCTTGACTAAGACATCTTCTATCACACCAAGTGGGTAAACAAAACTACGATCCGCAAGTTGTATTACAATGCTAGTTTTATTCAAAGGCTCAAGACTAAGAGAATCATAAACATGTTTAGGCATAACACTAATGGATGCACCTAAATCGCATAAGGCCCTTTTAAAGCTAGCATTATCAATAACACATGGGATAGTAAATGCACTTAGGTCCTTTTGCTTCAAAGACATATTCTTTTGAACAACAGCAGATACAACTTCACTCATACTTACCATTTCATCACCTTTCAGTTTGAAAGCTCTCTTGGTAGTACACAAATCCTTGAAGAATTTGGTGTACTTGAGAATTTGCTTAGTAGCATCAAGCAAAGGAATGTTGAGTTTCACTTTCCTAAAAACCTCTAAAATCTCTTTTTCATTGTCCTCTTTCTTTGACCTAGAAGAACTCATAGGAAAAGGTGGAATTGTTTTAAAACTAGAATTCATTGAGTGAGGAGTTACCTTTGGAGTGTTGGTCTTTGTTTCAGTTTATGGAGGAGGAGGATGTTTCTTCTTTGTACTCAATTCGGTTTCTATCTCTTCTTCTTCCTCCATCTCAATTTGTTTCGACCTTTAGTCTTTAAGTTCTTTCCCACTTCGCAGCATGATAACGCTAACATTTTCTATTGGATTCAATGCTTGGGAGGGCAATTTTCCATTCATTTATGCTTTCAATTTCCCCACACTTGAAGCTACTGGCCCCATTTGCTTCTCCAAGTTGTGAATACTTAACCTTGTTTCATGTAGAAAAGACATGACATTTTGCTACAAAGTCACAGTGTTAGAAGCCAAAGTTTTCATCATCTCATGAAGATCATCACTAGATGATGACCCTATAACATTGGAGTTTGTGAATGGAGGGGGTTGTCTTGTTTGATAATTCTATTGGGGCTGAAATCAATGGGGATGGAACAGTCGGCCTTGATTTCCTTATTAAGGCTGGTTCTCGTAACATAAGTTGGGATGATCTCTCCATCCAAGATTGTACGTATGGGAAAAATGATCATATTTATATTGGGGTTGTCCGTTGAATCCTCCATCAACTGCATGAACCTGTTCAATGTAATCTTCTTGCATTGTTGGGCATATATCTGAGGTATGTCCTTGTAAGGAACATATGCTATAAACATTTACCTGCTGTACATTTCCACAAGCCAAAGAACGCACAAGAGAAGTAAGATTATTAACTTTATTTTCAAGGTTAGAAATACTTACCTCATTTATTCGTTTGTTTGCAAAGTCTCCTCGCGTGCCAAATTGTTTCGAGTTGGCTGCCATATTTGAGATTATTTGGCGTGCAGCTTCAGGTGTCTTATCTACCAATGCCCCTCCACTTGCCGCATCAATGATACTATGGTCAGTAGGCATCAATCCTTCATAGAAATATTGAATGAGCAGTTGATTGGGTATTTGATGGTGAGGGCATTGAATACACAGTTGCTCAAATCTTTCCCAATACTCGGAAAGTGTCTCTCCATGAGATTGCCGAATCCCACATATTTTTGTGCTTATGTTAACAACTCGAGATGTTGGGAATACTTCTCAAGGAAATTTTCTTCATGGCATTCCAAGTTCCAATGGAACCTGGGGAATAGAGAAAAACCATGCCTTTGCTGCCCTTTTTAAAGAGAGAGGGAAAGCTTTCAACTTAACCTGTTCTTCGTCAATTCCATTCGGTTTCATGCCAACGAAAACCATAAGGAACTCCTTGAGATGAGTATGAGGATCTTCACCTATAAGACCATTGAATATTGGTAGCAAATGTATCAAACTAGATTTGAGCTCGAAGTTTACATTATTGTCAATGTTGATGCACAATGGTTGATTTTCCACATTACTAGCAGCAAGCTCCTTGAGTGTTTGTTGTCGTTCAATAGCCATGGTGTTGATGCGAGCTTCCTTTCATAACTTGCGTAAAGTGTTTTCTATTTCAATATCCACCTACACTTGACTCTGGTTATTAGAACGAGTTACAGACATAAATCGTCAAGAAAACTCAAAAGAAACCAACCATACAAGATATCAAAAATAATGCAAATTTTACGAAAATCCTACTCTAGAAAACTAAAAGTGCCTAAAAACCCTATAAACAACGGAATTTGACCTCGATAAGGTAGGGCACCATTACTCCTATTCAGAACGTCGTTTCCTTTTAGGAAACAAAAGACCGATACCTAATTCCATAAAAAATCTATTTTGAACAGTACCGCAACAAGCAAAAATTCTGTTTCTTTTTTTTTAGAAAAATAAATAACAATCACAACAAATAAAAATAATAACACAAGAATCAACTAAAATTACTTCCCCGGTAACGACACTAAAATTTGTTGTGATGTCACGGTCGCACAAATTAATTACCCTAACTTCAAATACAACACACAAGATAGTATAGAGCAAGCAAGGGGTCGATCCCACGTGAAAGGTTCAAGTCAGATTTTTACGCTAGATGATACGCACTTGAGGGGAAGTTTGGACGTTATCTAGGCTAAAGCAAAAGAAAATAGAAAACTATCAAGCGAAATTAAATAAAATCAGAAAATTATCAAGAGAACAAACCTTGATCGCAAGAACACATCCACCTACAGAAATCAAAACTGATCATAGAAACAAAACATCAATTTATATTCTGAATATTTATCTCTTCTTAATAATGGTTAGTTAATGGATCCACCGTATAACTAACCATAATCATCAAACAACCACAGTGTCCGCACTAATAATTTAATTCAATGGCAGCCTTAAGAACTAGATAAGTTGATTAATCAAGAAAACATAACTGTCCGCAGTCTATGTTTGATTTGATTGAATGTTCTCCCTAAGATTAATAACATAGATCTGCCACAATTATTAAACTCAATTGCTTCACAACTTTATATACCACAACTCTGGTTTTGATATCAAACTTAGCAATAGATTTTCTGCAATAATAACTTAGAGTCCGTTCTAACAATTAAAATAAAAAATCATAGGAAAAATAAGCATAGGAGAACAAACATATTCATCATTAAACTGAAAAGAAAAGATAAAATAAAATAAATCTCACAGTTCTTAAAATCCGAAGGTTTCCGTGTCCTTACAACCAAGAAAACAAGTTTACTCTTGCATATTTGTTGAACAACTAATAAAAAAGAATGAGGAATGCATGATTTTGGGTTTCTTAAAGGAAATGGGCGTTTTTCTCCTCTTGGTTGGCTTCCCCTCTTCTCTTCTCTCATTCTTTTTATATCCTAGGAACCTTAGTCTCTATTTTATAAAATAGTCTTCCCTTAAGTAGATAGTTTACATTTAAGTACTTCAATAACTATTTTTTCTAGAAAAGAAGAAATAGCCTTGCTTGAAATCTTCTAGTTTTGACTTAGAAGAGCTAAATTGCTGAAATAAAAACTTGGATATCGGTTTAGATGTTTCGAAACGTAATTTGGACTCGTTTCTTTACGAAACTTGTTTGTTGGCAAAATTCAGTTGTCATCTTTGAAAAATCATATCTCCCTCATATGACATCATTTTTGGCTGAACATTTGAGCGTTGATAGGACATTGAGTCAGGAATCTAACAAAATTGTGTTTAAATCTATTAAACTTCTTTAGCTCCAGATATTCAACTCGGAATGGCCGACAGTCAATACTAGCAGATTGCAAGATTTGACTTTGAAGGCTGCGATTTCCATGCTCTTTCTTATTTTATTTTTTTGCCTTAGATTTCTAGAAAGGTATGAATGTTAGCTTTTTAATGCCATTGGAATCACTTCATTTCAACCTTTAGAGCTCATGCTCTACGCAAAACATCAACTGAAGGTCAAATCTGTCAATTATCTCCAATCTACTCATTTTTGCATCTTTCATCCAAAAGGGCCTTCAAAACATAAAACAAAGAATATCAAGACATTTTATATGTAAAACATTGGTAAAAAACTAGTTAAATATGGGTAAAACTATTGAATTATATGGTTGCATCATCTAGGTAATTAGAAAATTATTTCAATCTTTCAATCAAAGGAGATGATCAAGTATATTTTCTATAATTTATTTTATTTTATTTCCTTATGTGTCTTGTTTATGGCTATATAAACTCTACATAAGTGGAGTGTAAGACATGTATCAAATTACCAAATAATAACATCCAATTCTATTTTTGTTTTATATAAGAGCAAGTCAATCATATATTGCTCTAACTATTAGCTTTTGGTTTTTTGATGAACGACTTTATGTCATCTGTTTGACCACTTTAAAGCACTTTGTTTTCAATCCTCTTCATTGTCTACCAAATATTTTATTTACTATCCATTTTCAATGATAAATCAACTCATGATAAGGAGAAATCTCAAGATCATGTGGATGCTCAAATGACATCCAAAGAATAATAAAAAGAAATGGAGGTGCAAGATGACGAAGTCTAATAAGAGAATTGAGATCCTACATCAAGAGAAAGACATTAAAAAAAAAGAGTTTTAGTGAAAGTTGATAAGTTTTTGCAAGAGATAAGGTGCTACAAAAGAGACCACCCATACAAAAAAAAAGAAGGAAGAGGGGGTTCTTCCTAAAAAAAGGGATGGAAGATGGCTAAGGAGCCATGATAAGAAAAAGAAATCAATCTGATAAAGAGTGAACCAAAATAGAATGGTCACTTGAAAAGCCAAATCTTGAAAAGAGATGTTTGGCCAAAGAAATGTGGCAACAGGCATAAGAGAAGAAAAATGGCTAAGAATAGCCATGTTTAGGAAAATAAAATTGTTAAAGATAAGAAGGTAAGGCTACAATGATAATAGAAGGGTGTATGTCAAACTCATGAAAAATAAAATTATCATGAGTTTGAGGGACTGTGTTAATAAAATAATCAAGGTAAATATTATTGCTTATTTCCTAATCAATAAAAGGAAGAGATCCATGAATTGAACAATTCTAGACAATGAGGAAATTATTTCAATCATCTAATCAAAGGAGATGATCAAACATATTTTCTATAATTAGTTTCAATCATCTGAACAAAACGTCATTGATAACGTAAGAATTTGAACAGACTTAAAACATGAAAGTTCTAGAAAATTATCTCAGCTTTCCAGGAGAAAAATATTGAGGTCATTTAGACTTCTTGAACTCGAGATTTGGGCTGAACACTGAACAATGTCTGGGCTGTAGGACAGATTCAGACTTCTCTGTTGTTGCTATAATTTGGACTTGAAAACGGCCTTTTTAAATCTTGGACTCTCACGAAGGTTTTGGGCATATGTCTTAGCTTTCCATCCATATAGAGAAAACCTGAATCCAAGATCTACAGCTCCAGATATGACCCAATAACCGAACAGTGTTCCAGTTTAGATTAAACCGACATCTCTTTTCTAAGTTTGGCCCTCTCTTTATCCTTTCAATTTCAGTACTTAAACTCATCAATCAATCCTTTTATTTATGTGATAGGTCTGCATTTAAGATAAATATTTACCACAAATTAAATGTATCTTATAGCATCAGACTTGTTATTATAAAACATGTTTTAGTTAAGGAGTTATTGATACTTCAAGTGCAAAATGAATATATAAAACCTTGATAAAAATGCACCTTTAAGTACTAATCACATACGGCCAAGTCTTGAAAAAATCATATCATAATTTCATACGAAAAAAAATCTAAAACAATATGTTAGAATGCATTTTGGCTTTAATAACTAGTTTATTAAAGTCATGAGAATGAGGTTAACATTTCAAAAATTCTAAAAAAATTATTTTTGTTTTCTTTTAATATCTGGAATTACGAACTTACATGTAAGACGTACTCTTAATATTAAAATTAGTTTCTTTTGTTGACGTTAGAATAGTTAGGCTTTACCCGATAAGATAAGAACCTCTTTACCGAGGAGGGCTTTTCTTGAACCATAGACATACTAACTATTAGAAAACATGAAAAGACCTTAGTTTTTTCTCAGACAATCAAACAATGCAGTCTATCTTAGGTAAAGCATATTTGGGGTGCTAATACCTTCCCTTTACGCAACCAGTCTCCGTGCCCGATCTTTGAGATCAGTTAGGATTCCTAGTGACCAAAATACTAGGTGGCGACTCCCATTCCATTTTTTCACTGATAAAAAACAAGAATCCCTTGTCTCTCCATATTTGCCAGATAGATACACAACTTGAGGGTGGAATATTGCCACAATGTCCGCACATGTATGACAAAAATTATCATGAGTTTGGAGGAGTATGTTAAGGAAATAATCAAGGTAAATATTATTGATAATTTTCTAACCAATAAAAGGAAGAGATTAATGAATTGAACAACCCTAGAAAATGAGGAAATGATTTCAATTATCTAATCAAAGGAGACGATCAGATATATTTTTTATAATTAATTAGTTTTATTTTATTTCCTTGTGTCTTGTTATATAGCTATATAAACTTGTCGAATATGTTTTAAATTTCTTGTCTCGTTAATGACAAAAAGAAATCTAACGATTGTGGGTATACAATCTTTTGGTTAGTGTAGAGAGCTAGCAAGTTTGGAAGTAGGGTGGTTGTAAAGATGGAGATTGATAGGTAGGTTGTGTGATAATGATTTCCAAGGATGGGATATATATTCAATGGGTAGACTTCAATTTCCCCGAGGAGAAAACAATGTTGTCTTTTCAACTTGGAATATTGCATGCATCTGCAGTAGTTTATGTAAATGAGTGTTGGAAATTTGAAACATCAACAATATTTCAGACCGATGACACGTTACAAGGTTAGCAATGACAATGACTCGTTACTCCTTCAAACCATGCACATTGTAGTTGCAATGAAAATACCAAAACTCAAAATTTTATTTTACTTTAAGAGTAACCAGTGATAGTTACTTTATTGACCCCAGTAGACTATAAGAGGAGAAAGAAAACAGAGAGAGAAAATCATAACAAAATCTTCACTTTTGACAGCTTGAGAAAAATGATTATTTATTTTATCTTTATATTTGTGAAGTAACTTGTTAAAACGTCAAGAAGAGGCTGTCCCTTCATTTTCATGGATTCATATATCATTTTTTATTGAAATGATTTAAAAATTATTTTTAATATCAACACATTAAAATAATCTAAAAACATAAAAAAATAATTTAAAGTAAAAATTTTTTATATTTTTTAAAAATACTTTTAAAACGCAAAAACAAACACAATCATAAACTTGAAATCTAAATATAGCATGCATATACAAGTGGTTGATGTTACATCTTGAGAATGAAACGTTTATCATAAAACTTCCAAGTTTTTCAAAAGTAATCTAAATTTAATTATTAAATTTAACACGATAAGAAGGCCATTCTTACCCAACAATTCATAAAATATATTAAAATCTAATTTCACTTGATAGCATAAGACAATCGATTGTAAATAAAAGAGAGTGTTAGAGAAACTATCATACATCTAATACATATAAAAAACAAAACAATATATTTAAAAGATTGATTGGATTACAAATTATATACAAAGCATAATGAAAAAGAGGAAAGTGGTAATTAGAAACTAGGATGGAAAATACTTTGGAAATAACAAAAAAGAAATTATTGGGAGATATGGAAAATACTTCATAAACATGCGAGTCGAGTCTTGACTTGGAAAATGAATTATTATGAGTGATAAATTCATGATAAAAAAAATAGAGTTTTTAAAAGTGGTAATTTTATAAACTGCTTAATGGTGTAGTGATATGCAAGTGGTTGATGTTACATTTTGAGATGAAAGGTTCATCATAAAACTTCCAAATTTTTTAAAAGTAATCTAAATTTAATTCTTTTTTAAGACACGAAGGCCACCGTAACTTCTGGACTCACCAACTGTCTTTTTTATCTTCCATCTCAACTAATAAATCTTCGTCTTTCACTACTGCTTT
>Ga0325403_1001395_pt1 | contig 19998 bp, 16 predicted proteins | sample PopdelMetagenome_19_FD_205665 | JGI IMG/M metagenome (GOLD analysis project Ga0325403, IMG submission 205665) | Populus deltoides microbial communities from Bellville, Georgia, United States - Xylem-PdKOR-R4 | ecosystem: Host-associated > Plants > Phyllosphere > Stem > Wood/Secondary xylem... | reverse complement strand
AAATAACAATAAAACATGTACATTTGCTAACAAAATACATATACTAAAAAAACGATAAAATATAATTGACATTTAATTAAATATTAAAATTTAAAAAGAAAGAATTACTTATAAAAATTGATAAAATTCTTCGGTAAATCAGAACACGGATGCTGTGACCACAAAACTTCAAGAAATATAACTTGTTGTGCTGATATGATGAAGACTTTTTTTTAGGGGGAGGGGGGGCTGGTTGTTTGCAGATGGGGAGAGTTGGGATTAGGAAAGAAGAAGGAGAAATAGGGGAGGAGAGGGTCGGAAGAGCTGACATATATTAACTTTTACCGACGGATTCACCGACGGATATTTCGTCGGTGAATCACGTCTGTGATTCTGACGAAAACATAGACACGTCACCGTACGGATCTGCCATTTCAAATCCCTCGGTGAGTCCGTCGGTAATGTAAACGGCACACCAGTCACGTCACTGTGTGGGCTGTCGTTTTTGAATCCGTCGGTGATGTCGTCGGAAAAAAATGACCCGCCAAAACCTCCACGTCAGCGACCCGCCTTTTTTTTAATTCAGAAACTTTTCCGTCCGTAATTCAGTCGGTAACTACCGACGGAAATATTCCATCGGTAATTACCGACGGAAATACAGACGGAAAAATTTCCGTCGGTAATTCTGACCTCAAATTACCGACTGAAATATTCCATCGGTAAATCCGTTGGTATTTAGCGAATTTCTGGTAGTGGTGATTCTCAAGATATCAGAGAGTGGAGGAGCCATCTTCCTTGGTCTGCAATCCACTTTAAGAGTTAATATATAGGCTGCCTGAAGAAAGCTTTATGTATTATTATAGTTGACTTATCAGAATGGTGTCGGTGTTTCTTACGTTGTCATATATTAAACAGAAACAGTAAAACGTGTAGGCAAAACGCTGTGGAGATCACTGTGCACTCCGACACGAAGAACTATTCATCGTGACAGTTAATTAATGATTTGGAGAGTGGTTTCGTGTCTTTTTTCAATGACAATTAAAGGAATGAAATGGTCATTTTAAATGATCAATTGATCATTAAATGATTGAAATAGGTTATTTTTGTCTTTTTAACTTTTGTGAAAAGAATTGAACCACTAGGCAAGGATATTTATGCTTTAATGTTATTTTGAAAATTATAAAATGACTTTTATGCCTTGGGAGGGGGTGTTCATGGATGTTTTTATCTTAAGGGCAAAAGGTTGTAGTTATCAGGCTTTCACTCATGGACGTATGAGAGGCACTTGCGTTTTTTGGGCGGCTCATGTTGCTTCTTCTAGTGGCCAAATCTATTGTTCTGCCATGTTATTGGAATCACCGTCTCGCCCAGCTTTTCCTCTTGGTGCGGCATGTGATAATGATTTGTTATTGGTGGTCATTTTTTTCTTTCTTCATTCTTTTCTCTCTTTTCTAGAGAAAGTGTATGTTTTTCCTTTTTTTTTTAATTTTAGTCATTATATTTTTTATTTTTTATTCTCATCCTTGGCCCTTAAATTACAAATTAAATATCTTAATCTATATTCATCACTTGATTTTTTTAATTTCTCCTTTAGTTATTGTTAATGATTTATTTTATTTATTTGCATTGATAATTTTCAATTTATTTAATTAGATATCTAGATAAAGTTTTTTATTTACACTTTGAATTTTTTTATATAAAAATATGTTAAGATAGCTGTATATCCAGATTAATATATATATATAACTTGCTGCAGAGTACCGAGTACAGGTCAAATATTTAGTAAATAGACAAGCACACACGAAAATACACCCTTGTCTGTACTAGACGACTTGTGCCCTTCCATTTTATCTAAAAGTCAACGGGAAGATTGGTAGGTCAAAAAATAATAATAATAAATATCATTGGGAAATTGGGAGAGGAAGAATCCGAACTAAGAAATACGAATTTTACGTTCACATATTCATTTTAATTCTTTGAATCCACAAAACCATCGAAGAGACTGACTGGTAGTTTCTTAAAATGATGGTATATCAACGTTTTATTAGGTATTGTTTTGTTATTTTGCTAAGATAATAAAAACAAAAACAATGAAGCTAAAAATATATTTAGTTGAAGTAAAAGAGATAAAGATATAAAAATAATTTTAAAATGAATTTTTATATTTTTAAAATATGAGGTACAGAGATGTCATGTTTTTAGAAACAATATTTTTTATTTTTTATTTCTAAAATATCTTTATAAAAAACTTTCAATTCTAAAATTGTCAAACTAAGACATGTAAAGATAAAAATAATTATTATCATAATTTTAAAACCTAACTCAAGTGTCAACCAAGGGCAAAGCCCAAGTCACAGGTCAAAAGAACTAACCCTAGATGACTTGAGTCAATGTAAAAATAAAATTAGTTATTATCATAATTTTAAAATCCAATATAGGAGTCGACTCGGGGCAAGACTTGAGTCACGGGTTAGGAGGGTCAATTCATGTTGACCTGAGTTAATATAAGGATAAAAGTAGTTATTATCATAGTTTTTAAAACCAACTTGGGGGTCGACCAGGCAAGGCTTAGAGAGTCAACCAGGGTTAATCTAAGTCAATGCATGAATAAAAGAAATTATCATCATAGTTTTAAATTTTGACTCGTAGTTATGACAATTTAATTCGAACCAAATGGATATCAATTCGGCCTGACCTGAATGTGTGGGTATTTGTTAGATGGTTACCATACTCAATGGATATTGGGTAGAGTATAGATATTGTCAAAACCGACCCGAAATTCACCCAAAATTAACCTGAAATCCTATGTGGTTGGGCTAGACTGATATTTTTTTCGCCAATCCCCTCTAACCAGAACCAAAATCCTGTGTGGTTGGGCTAAACTGAGATTCCTTTCACCAATCCCCTTTAACCAGAACCAAAAATCCTGTGTGGTTGGGCTAAACTAAGATTCCTTTCGCCAATCCCTTTTAACCAAAACCAAAAATCCTGTGTGGTTAGGCTAAACTGAGATTCCTTTCTCCAATCCCCTCTAACCAGAACCAAAAATCTGTGTGGTTAAGATAGACTGAGATTCTTTTCGCCAATCCCCTCTAAGCAGAACCAAAATCCTGTGTGTTCAAACCCTTTGTTTTTTGAAGAAAGATGGTCTATTTTCGTGGGCGACTTGCCCACGCACTCACACTTACCCTGGTCTATTGTCATGGGCGACCTGCCCACACATACTTAAAGTGGTCTATTTTCAGGGGTGACCAACCCACACTTACCCTGGTCTATTTTCATGGGCGACCTGCCCAAATAGAAAAAAAGAAGAGTGGTCTCATTGTAATGGGTGACCTACGCAGAAAAAAAAATGGAGAATGGTCGAATTGTAATGGGTGACCTACCCAAGTGGAAAAAAGGAAGAGTGGTTATGTTGCAATGGGTGACCTACCCAGGTGAAGGAATGATCTCATTATAATGGGTGACCTACCTAGATAAAAAAAACATGGAGAATTGGTTGAATTGTAATGGGTGACCTACCCAAAAATAGGAAAAAGGAAGAAGGGTCGAGTTATAATGGGTGACCTACCCAAGTGGAGGAATGGTCTCATTGTAATGGGTGACCTACTTAGATAAAAAAAAACATGGAGAATGGTCGAATTGTAACGGGTGACCTACCCAAAATGGAAAAAGGAAAGAGTAGTCGTGTTGTAATGGGTGACCTACCCAAGTGGAGGAATGGTCTCATTATAATGGGTGACCTACCCAAATAAAAAACATGGAGAATGGTCGAGTTGTAATGGGTGACCTACCCAAGTGGAAAAAAGGAAGAGTGGTTATGTTGCAATGAGTGACCTACCCAGGTGAAGGAATGATCTCATTATAATGGGTGACCTACCTAGATAAAAAAAAACATGGAGAATTGGTCGAATTGTAATGGATGACCTACCCAAAAATAGGAAAAAGGAAGAAGGGTCGAGTTATAATGGATGACCTACCCAAGTGGAGGAATGGTCTCATTGTAATGGGTGACCTATCCAAATAAAAAACATGGAGAATGGTCGAATTGTAACGGGTGACCTACCCAAAATGGAAAAAGAAAAGAGTGGTCGTGTTGTAATGGGTGACCTACCCAAGTGGAGGAATGGTCTCATTATAATGGGTGACCTACCCAAATAAAAAACATGGAGAATGGTCGAGTTGTAATGGGTGACCTATCCAAGTGGAAAAAAAAAGAAAGAGTGGTCGTGTTGTAATTGGTGACCGACCTAGAATGGGCGAGGGCTCAAAGGTGCACTCGAAATGAGGTAGGGTTAGAAAACACACTACCTAAGTGGTGAGGGCTCAAAGGCACACTCAAAAGGAAGCGAGGGCTCAATGATGCACTCGGAAAGAAGGTGAGGGCACAAAGGCGCACTCAAAAGGAAAAAGAGGTAGGGTTAAAAAACACACTACCTAAAAGTTTGATGATGGATTAACAATTTGCTGAAATGTTGAAAGCAATGCATTATGATTGATATGCATGTGTTGTTACTCATTTTTAGACCCCATGTTTGCTAGAAGATTGACAAAAGCAGATGAAAGAAATATTGTTTCGAAACCCTGTTTAAGCTATTTTCTGCTCTCTTTATCCTTCCCCTTTGCTGCCAAAATCGTTAGGTTTTCTTAGATTAATCAGGAGTCTTTATAATGTTAAATTTATTCCTTCTTTATCTGATCTTTAAGGTTGGATAAATCCCTCAGAATCTGCACTAAAAAAAAAAACTGGTTCTGCTGTTGTCGCAAGTTTTTGTTCCAACTTAGGCTCTGATTCTAACTTGGTTTCGTAAGATATCTGACCATCCTAGCTATATTCTGTCACTCATAACATATTGAAAAATTTACCTACATCTTTATTGGGTCCTTGGGGTCATTGTTCTTAGGGCAGACTCTCAATCATATTTGGATGCTCGGCATTGTCAGATCAAGAAAACCTTTTTGACCAACCAGATCCTTTGCCAGATTCTGTTATCTAAAATGATTTTATCTCACTTTGAATCCTTCATCAAATTTGTAGTCCGGGACACGTAGATGAATTTGAGCTTTTGAATTGCTTGATTTCGATATCAGAAGCTCAAGATATTCCTGTTTGAAATCTAGCGTGAAAACATAGAATCCTGTCGTAAGAAGGTTTCTAACCGAGTTTGGTTGCAATTCTGTTATTCAAAACGAATTTATCTCACTTTGAATCCTCCATCAAAGTTGTAGTCCGGAACACGTAGATGAATTTGGGCTTTTGAATCGCTTGATTTCAACATCAAAAGCTCAAGATATTCCCGTTTGAATATCTAGTGTGAAAGCAGGGATTCCTGGCCGCGAGAAGGGTTTTTGGCCAAGTTCGCGGGACTGATTCGAAGGATTTTTTTTGGACCAAGGACTAAATTGAAAAGTGCTAAAATGAGGGATTGAATTGAAGAAGGATATTGAAAGCTGGAGAGGGGGGCTGGATCATCATAAATGACCGGATTTTTACCACACTGAATAAGGAAAATAAGACTTTGCAGCATGCACCTTTACCCATCTGATTTCTTTCCTTTTTTCTCTGCAAATTCCTGCTGTTTTCCTTTATCATCACGCCTGTTTTTATTGCCTCATTTCAAAGGAAGCAGCTGACCCTATGAAAGGAAAGAAAGAAGCCACACCATCCTCTAAAAAACTGGAAAGAAATCAGACATCAGAATCAGAATATTTAAGTTTCCTTTTTGCATTTTTTTACTGCAAATCAGTAGGGATTTGCATCCTAGAATTAATGTATTGAATCTTTCCTAAATAGAGATATATTTAGACTATATATAAGCCCTTCTAATGACCTAACGGAGGCAGAGAGAAAGAGCATAAAAAGAAGAGAAAAACGGAGAGAAAGGATCAGAAAAAACAGCCAAAGACGTGCAGATAAAACGCAGAGAACAGGAGTTTCTGTTCGCAACTGTGAAAAGAGAAAAAAAAGGAAAAATAAAGCAGAACAGAGAAGGAGGGAAAGAGAAGAGAAGAAAACAGGAAGAAGCAAGGAAAAGAGGCCAAAACCAGCGTGGCCATTGTTTTTTTTCCGCCAGAACCAGTAGCCAGCGACTGGGTGCAGCAACTGCAGTGCCATCTCCTTCGCTTGTTTCAGCGCCAGATAAGTCCATGCATTCTCTTTGCTTTGCATTTTAATTATATATGTTACTGTGCAATCTTTTGTGGTTACTGTTCAAGTGAATTATAATTCACTTGAATAGTTGTTTAAATTTTGTGTCCTGTCGGGTCCCCTACTGAGGCAAGTGACCCGGCCGGAACTAATTCTTTTCTTAAAAAAATAAAAAATAAAAGAAAGAGAAAGAGATTTATTTTCTGGAATATTTATTTTAAAGTCTGAATTTTTTTTATGTTGTAAAAAAAATATATACCAATCTCGTATTTAGAATACCTGGTTTTAGACGCAACTACGGTAAATATACATATATATCAAAAAAAATAGTTCTTGTGTGTTGCCTACGGCCAATACCCTAACATGTTTTGAATGCTTTTTTTTATATATAAAAAATATTGGAAGTTTTGAAAATGTGTTTTCGCATGGATTTCTTAAACACAAAAAAATTTGTTTTCTTGCATTTCTGGATTTTACAACATGTTTGTAAAACTCCAAAGGGTATTGACCAATATTCCAAAAAATATAAAAATCTTAATTTGGGGGGAATTCATCTATTATTCACCGCTAATGTTTGGATAAAGAAATCCTTAAAGGATAAATATCCAAAATATTATTGCGAATAATTTGTTATTATTCACTGTTAATATTTGGATAAAGAAACCCGGAGTGGTAAATATCCAAAATAATTTTCTAGGAATAATAAATTCGCACACATCCTTGAAAGAAGCCTTGATTATAATCGAGGACATTTCAATTTTTTACTCCACGATTTACAAATCATGAGAGTATAAAACACTAAGGCAAAAAAAAAAGGCTTTTAAAGCGCCCTAGATTTCTAAATTTTTGTCCCTCCTCCTTGCGATTTACGAGTCACAAACTCTTGAAATACTAAGGGGAAAATGAGCTTTTAAAGCACATGGAACCTCCTTGGATTTCTATCTTAATAAATTTAGTTTGAATCAAACCTAGAAAAACTGATGGGATTAGAAAACACCAACACCATAGCAATTATAAAGCAAACCAAACACCAAGCAACTTACCTTAGGTAGGGCGTACTAGGGGTGCTAATACCTTTCCTTTACGCAACCAGTCTCTTGCCTTAGAATCTCTGAAAGACCAGTTAGGTTTCCTAGTGATCGTAATACTTAGGTGGCGACTCCTTTTTACACAAACAACAAAGACCCCGAAATCAACAAAGACCGCGAGGGTGCGACAGCATGTATGCTTACCTGAGAAATATAGCCCCCCATTTCTTTATGGTATCTTTCTTTTCTCAAAAGTTGGAGTGTTAGTAGTAAACTTTGATGGCTTTTTCATTATTGCTTACTCAAGTCACATCATGTGAGCTGGACCTCTAGGGGAGCGTTTGATGTCATCATACTTCTATGTCCTCCACCCTTTATCTCAAGGGTTGCCAAATTTGCCCGATATTTCCTTAGAAAAAGAATCATGGAGCCAGCCCTACCATGTGTTTTTGATTGCCCCCCAGCCTGATCATGCCCCCCAAGTGTTCAATTGGGTTTACTTTGGGTTGAGGATATGTGAAAGAAAGTTTGAGTTTTTTTGTACAAGGAAATGTTTTCATGCAAAATTTTTGAAACTTCCAAGTTATTCCAACCACAAAAATCATTTTGACATTGGTTCAAAATAAACTTATTCTAAAAAATTCAAGTGATTCCTATGTACCGGATTCTTAAAGTGATGAAAGCTTTTGTTTTGCTTTTGGTTTAAAGATGAAGTGACATCTAGTTGGTCACAAAAGGTTAAAGTTCACTTTGAGGGTTATTGAGAACCAAATCGGTTCAAAGCATTTATTTTATTTGCATGAATAATGATTTGACCCATACGAGAAAGCACTACCTACCGATCCAGATTGCTTGCCTTTGATTAGAAAGGGCTTGATTAAGTACGTAATGTAGGCTTTGGCTATTGGTTACAAAGAAAGGATATTTTGCAGGCTCAAAAGGTGTTTAAGGGATTTCAAGACTAAGGATCACTTGTGCTTGTTCCCTGACCTTTTCTTTTGACTTTCTTGCCAAAATGGATTTCATGCCCCCTAGTGTATGGTTTAGGCTCTTTCTCTTTGTTTTCTTCACTTTTGTTTGGTGGAACATAATCACCTCAGTTGTTTTTATGAGAAGCTCAAATCTTTTGGAACCTTTGGATCTTCTTTTCACAGCATCTATCTTCACTGCTTTATTTGGATGATAATGAAAGACTAAAAATTACATGATCAATTCCAACACTTATCTTCATTGTTTTGTCTGGATGATAATAAAGTATTTTCCTATTGATGGTCTTTAAAACCTCTCTTATTTGCCCCCCAGTGTGGAGTATGATCCTAGTCAAGGTTATTTTCAAAAAACATTATTAGGCTCAAAATGGGACTGCAAATGATATATTTCAGCCTCGTGAAAGGATTATCAAAGATGGCCTTTCCTCATCTCAAACTCATGCATGGAGGATCGATAGGTCTTCCTTTCATGCCCGTATGCAAAATGATTTATTCATTCATATAAAACTCAGCTTTTGAGTCACCTAATGGGGTTTTTTTTGTCTTTGTTTTTGTTTTTGTTTTGTCTTTTTTCTTTCAAGTTTTCTAGGTATATGTTTACGCTTCTAAGGAATCACTTGAATTTTCAGAATGCATTTGTTTTAGACATATACCAACATGATTTTTGTTTTTGTACTCACTTTGGAAGTCCCAAAAAATATCCTTGAAAACATATGATATTGTGTATGGTTTTGAAAGAAAGGAAAACACCGAAGGATTCTTTGTGTTGTAGTTTTGTGAGCAAAAGTTGTGCTCAAAATGTTATTTACATGTAATAACAACAAAAGGAGTGTGATATGAACACAAGAAAGCACATGATTTTATTTAACAAGGGCTCATTTGACATATACAGTCTTGTTCAAAAGCATGAAACAAAAGACAATAATTGGGCAGGCTAGCTAACCGCCATATGCTTCAAGCAGGATTAAGCATCGGGTTTGTATTCACATTGGGGGCGTCTTCCAATTCTATCCACCCGACCTTGATTAATTGCAAAAGCTTTCTCTTAAAGGCGTTGCAGCTATGGATGTTATGCCTAGCAATACCAGCATGGTATTCACAATTCAGTTCTGGATTATACCAAGTAGGATAAAGTGGCCGCACAGGTGCTAAAGGTTCTGGAGCTATATGACCAATGCTTAATAGCTTCTGGTATATCTCATTCAGGGGTAGCAGTAATGGAGGTAATTGTTCTTGAACCCTTTGGTAATTTCCCATTTGGCTTTTGGCTTGAAAGTTATGGGGCTTAGGTTTTTTGATGTTGGTAATCTAGGATGGAGTGTGGTAGTTTTGGGATAAGTTTTTCCTACCCCTGTAGCCATCTTCAACATGGTGGACTTATTTTCTTTCGAAGCCTCTTTTCTCGGTGGGTGCAGAAATTCTACCACTCTAGACACCTTGTTCTATGCGTTCACACACTACCACAACATCAGTGAATTGCTAGGCTGAACTACCCATCACATGTTCGTAATATGGTGCTTTGAGTGTGTTGGCAAATAAAGAGATCATCTCTTTGTCCAGAAGTGGGGGATGTACTTGAGCAGCTGAATCCCGCCATCTTTGAGCGTATTCCCTTATGCTTTCTTTATCTCTTTTCTCCAGATTTGACAGACTGGTTCTGTAGGGAGTGATGTTCATGTTGTACTTGTACTGCTTGACAAAAGCATCCACCAGATCTTTCCATCTCCGGATTTTTATATTGTCCAATCTCATGTACCAGCTCAATGTTGCCCCACTTAAGCTATCTTGAAAAAAGTGCATCAGTAGTTTTTATCATGTACTACTTTTGCCATTTTATTATAGTAGGACCTAAGATGAGTCATGGGGCATTGTGTTCCACTGTATTTGATGAATTTAGGAACACGAAACTTCTTTAGGACAACCATGTTTGGGACTAAACACATCTCTACTACCCGTACCGGGTCATATAAGTCTACCCCTTCAATGACTTTGAGTCTGGCTTCCAGCGCCTCTATCTTAGCTTGATCAATGCTATTAGATGACTTGGCCTTGTGGGACTCGTTAGTAGATGCCTCCATGACTGTCAGGGCTAGTGCAGGTGTTGGTGACTGCACAAATGTTGGATTTTGTTGAGGCTCTTGACCATGTTCGCTCATTCTTTCTTCAAGTTGAACTGTAGTAGGAGCCTGATTAAAAGTGACCGGTCGGTTAGAAGGACCTTCACCAGAGGTTTCTTAGAGCTTGCTTGAGTAATCTAGTGAGGTGAGCCACACTTGTTTTGAGAGACTCCAACTTGTCTTAAAAATAGGCATCACATTGAGCACGCTCTTCATCTTCCATGATTCTTGCTTGAAGTCGGGTGTTGTAGACTTTTTGGGGACCTATATTTCAACCTGGCATGTATGCATGTTATTTACAATGAAATAAAGTTTATTCATTTTAATCTATATGATGAACTCACCCTTCAAGTGATGACATATGATCGTACCCCTTGCATGATGAAACAAGAATCTTGCTTCTTGTCCATACTCTGCGAGGAAAATATTCTGCATGATGATCATTGTGTCACCCATAAGTCTTGAGTTCAAGATGCTTCAAGAAGGGTTGCCCTTATACAACTAAAGATGGCGCATACACCCTAAGGACATGCTCTATTCCTTATGTGAACATAGGTAGGTTTTCTACCTAATCTCAAAAAGGTCTCATATCTGCCCAGTGATGATCTTCATAAAGACAGTGTGGGGGCGTTGCAAGGAATAGTTAAGGCACGTATACCCACCATTACCAAGCAGGTACTCAGATATGAGTTGGGTATTTCACGCATCTGAACCTTGACCAATGGTCATAGGGCAGATCGCTAGTTCCCCACCTAACTTAAAAGTTTATGTGTGCTTTCCAAAAATTAAAACATGTGATGCATGAGGCAATTCTATACAATGTATGAACAAATATGTACACAAATTAAAGCGCGTAAGCAATAAATAAAGGAAATGCATATTAAAAACACGCAAACCAACAAATAAAACACAATGATCAGACAAAAACAATGCTTAGTCCACAAGGTCCCTAGTGGAGTCGCCATTCTGTCGCACATATGCGGTGTCATGGCAATCGTCCACCCTCAAGGAAAAATGGTAATGGTCTATCTGGCAAATATAAGGAACAAGAAATTCTTGTCTTTTCTCAGTGCAAATTTGAATGGGAGTCACCACCTAGTATTCTGGTCACTAGGAACCCTAACTGGTCTCAGAGATGGGGTACGGAGACTGGTTGTGTAAAGGGAAGGTATTAGCACCCCAACTATGCCCTACCTAAGGTAGGCTACGTTATTTTATTGTCTAATAAAATCTAAGGTATGGTTGTGGTGTCTATTGTCGGTTTGTCTATCTAAGATTTAAGAAAAGCTCTCCTCTGTAAAGAGGTTCTTATCTTAATGCGGTAAAACCTAACTGTTCTATGTTGTCAACAAAAAATACCTTTTGAATATCGGGAATATGTTTTATATAAAAATTCATAATCCCTGATACTAAAACAAAACAAAATAAAAATTTTGTTGTTTTTGAAATTTTAGCCAATGTTCTCTTGTCTTTAATAAACTGGTTATTAAAGGCCAAAAGCATGCTAAAACATTGTTTTTTGGTGTATGAAAAACACAATATGATTTTTTAGCTTTGAGACACTTGGCCGTATGCATAAAAACATTTTTTTCTTTTTTCAATCTTTTTGTATTTTAATGAAAACCGGGTATTTTAATACCGGATTTTTTATTTTTAACGACATAAAATACAAATCGATATTAATCAAAATGACATAAAAACTACATGGGAAAATTGTAAAATTCTGAAACAAATATTTTTGATTTTTTTAAAATGGATCGGATCAGGCCCAAATACATGGGCTGGGCCGAACCTGGCCCAACTACATAGGCTGGGCTGAGCCCAGCCCACATTAGCTGGTTATTGTGCATGAGCACAGTAACCAGCTTCTCCCCGCCTGCAGAGACGTGCATTGTGCACGTCTTGCATGGTGAGGGAAGAAGTGAAAGCAAAAGAAACGGCGGAGGGTTTACTTGGAGACGCCTCAGTCGTCTAGTGGTGGCCAACAATGGCGCGGTGGTTCCAGCAGTGCTAGCGGTGTTGGTGGCAACTCCTACTCTGTTTTTTTCTTCTTCCTTTCTCCCTGTTTTTCTCTTCTTTCTTCCTCTTCGGGTCTTCTTCTTTTCATTTTTTCGATCTTATCCTCTCCTTTTTTTTTTATCTTCTCTGCCCTCTCTCTTCTGTCTTCTCTCTTTTTTGTCGTTTTTTTTTTCTCCTCCCCTGTTTTTGCAGGGACATGGTGGGGCGGCCACTATGCTGTCGCCCCTCCACCGCCCTTCCAACACGTGGAAAGTGTGGGTTGTGTCGGTGTCTTTTTAAAGGGGAGTCGGCGTCTTTTTGAGAGGGGAAGTCGGTGAGAACAGAGGAAGAAAAAATCTTCTTCTTCCCCTGCTTCGCATGTCTAGGGGAAGGAGAAGACCCATAGTACCGTTCAAAACGGCACCGTTTCGGCCTCTCTTTTTTTGGTGAATAGTAGATGAAACGGTGCCGTTTTAGGCAATTTCAATCTTTGCCATTTCAAGGTGGCCTTACATTTAAAGGATCTCATCAGAGATTTCTCTTGTGAAATTTGCAAAACTCGTTGTCCAATGTCTCAAAGTTTAGATGATATGCATGCATCTTTACCTGATTTGAAATATAAGTCCCCATTTCTTCTTAATCTTCTTGTTTGCTTGATGGACGAGGACTTGCTATTTCTGATTTGGGTCATCTTCCTCGTTTAGCTTCTAGCCTACTGGAGTTGGCCCATGTAAGTCTTTTTCTAGATTTGTTTACACAACTCAGCCTTCATAGTGCCCATCGTGACCCACTTGCTTGCTAGAGATTTTCTGTCTCGTCAAATAATTTGAGAGGATCATTCATTACTCCCCGTCTCACTGCTAAAAACATTCAGTGTCACTTACTGAAAGGATCAAGCTGCCTTTTATAAACCACAATGCCCCCTTGTCTTGTTGTAGGAAATGTTCTTTTTTTTTTCTTTTTTTCCTTTTTCTTTTTTTTCCTAAAAGGGATCAATTTTCCTTCTAAATACAATGTTACCCCCTTGTATTGGTCATTGTCTATAAGTGTGTTCTGTCAATGACTTAGACAAATAATGATTTTAAGTGACCATTCTCTCATTTCTCTCATTTTTAGTTTGGTGAATGAATATCTGTTCAGACTGAATCTTGAAATCTTGATCTTGCATTTTGAAAACAAAAATTGTTTTGATGTAAGTTTGAAACAATTTGCTCTTGAATTCTTGCAACTCGTTTTTTTTTCTTTTTTTTCTTGGAAAAGAGATTATTTGCTCTTGTGTTCGGCAATATTGTCTTTGGTGAAAGTATGTCATGAAGTGACTTTCTGTTTCTTATGCGTTTCCAAAGTGAAGGGCTCGAGAAAAAGCTCAAGGTTTTGTTTAAGAAAAACTTATCTATTTTTGAACACTTATTTTATCAGCATGAATAATAATGAATAGCTGGTTCTCAATGTCATGACTCTAATAAAGAAGTACTCTTTGCATTTTGAGAGCATTGCTTATTAATCCAGGTTGCTTGCTTGCCTGATTAGAAAGGACTTCTACAAGTATGTAATGTAGGCTATGGTTTTTTGTTTTTTTGCTATAAAAGAAAAGGATTCATAAGGCTCAAAGAGTGTTTCAGGGTTTCAAGGACTGAGGATCACTATCAGCAGTTCGACTCTTTGTGTCATTCATATTTTCTTTTGCTGCTCTTCTTTGATTCACCCCTTTCTTTCTTTTTTTCTGCTTTTCTAAGGCATACTCACTTTATCTTGGTTATCACTCTTTTCTTGTGATTTGGGCATGCCCCCTAGTCATTGAGTTTCTTGGGCTCTTTTGCTTTTTTGGCTTTCTCATGGTTTTTTTTTCATTAAAATACTCACTTGCCCGCAGTGTGGGGTGTGATCCTAGTCGAGATTTTTCATGAAAGAAAAAATTAATCAGGCTCAAAGAGGGACCGTAAGGGATATATTTTTTAGAATGTGAAAGGAAGAGCAAAGATGGTCTTTCCTCATTTCAAACGCAAGCAGTTAAGATCAATAAACTTTGGCCTCATCCAATGTGATGGTTTGGTCTTTGCAAAGGGATGCATTTCACGAATCTATGACCAATGAGTTCACTACCTACCATTAATCATACATTTAAAACACTTGGTTCAAGAGTTACGGGATGAGGGTGAAAGTTCATTTTTTATTCGTGCATTTTGGTTCAGAGTTTAGTCACCTTAATGAAGGAGTTGCTTGATTCATGTGTCATTCTACAAGTAGAATAAAAACCAAATTATTTTTGAAATCAAAATGCAAGTTCAATTTTCAAAATTCCAATGGGGAAACTGATTTTGGTAAAAGAGATGAATTGAGTCTATGAGATCACGCGAGGCTTCAAAAGTGTATTTGTGAGTGCTTAAAGGGAATCCCTTGTAGGATATTTTGATTCTAAATCAAAGGAAGGAAATGTTTTCTTCTCAGTCGAGTTAGCAACCCTTCCTAAACGGATAACTTGTTCGATCATCTCAGCTATAGCGACTAGGTCATAAAAATGTTGTGCAGAGCTTTCAACCAGGTATTCAAAGTATGGGGCCTTGAAATTATTGACAAACAAGTTGATCATCTCCTTTGTTAATAAAGGAGGATTAACTTATGCGGCAGTCTCACACCACCTTTGAGTGTATTCTCTTATGGACTCCTTGTTGTCCTTTTCCATAGCTTGCAAGCTTGACCTATCAGAGCCCACATCCATATTGAACTTATATTGCCTAATAAAAGCATCAACTAAGTCCTTTCACTTTTTTATCTTGGTATTGTCCAACCATATATACTAAGTAAGGGCAACGTCACTCAAACTGTCTTGAAAGAAATGAATCAACAATTTCTCGTCGTACTACCTCAACCATTTTGTTGCAGTATACCTTGAGATGAGTTACAGGGCATTGAGTTCCTGTATATTTGATGAATTTTGGCACCCTAAATTTCTTAGGAATGACTACATTAGGTACCAAACACATCTCGACAACTTTTATATGGTCATGTAGGCTAGTTCCCTCGAATGCCCTCAGCCTTTGTTTTAGGGCAGCCCATTTATCCAGGCCTTCTTCTTTTACCATCTTGTTCTTTTGAGATTCATTTATTGTAAGGTCAATGGTAGATGACATTCTTATGGGATATACTGGTTGAGCAAATTGGGAATATATAGCCTGTTGAGACACCTCATTTGCCCCCAGATTCTGTGGATTTACGAGCATAGGTTTAGGCTGAGCTGTAAATTTTTGTTTCTTCAGGTTTAGATCTCAAGGCATGCTTGAGTAGGCTAGTAAGCCTGGCGACTTATTCTCTAAGACTTTCCATCTCTTTTCGGTGTTGGGCTTCCAACTAGGCTCTTTCTTTGTTTTCCCTTTGTCTTTTTCGTAGTTGAGTGTCATAGGTGCGTTTCAATGGGGGACCCATATTTCATCAGGAGTGCGGTATCATTACAGTTCATAAGTGTATGTTCGAACATGCATGAAGATGAATGCAACATATTGGGTATGGATTCACCTTTTATGGGGTGACATAACAATCACTATTCTTTGGATGTGTGGTCAGATTCAAATCCAATATTCATTGCAATGCCGAAAGGAAATCTGTTTAGCCTTTTGTCATCTGAACTTTCAACCATATTTTTGGTGTCTTTTATTATGCATCTAATGTCTTTGAGTAGTGGCATCCAGTCTAGGGTAGTCTCTCTCGGTCATTTGCAAGGATTCAGACTCGAGTCTATACTCAACAATTGTTATCTTAGGAATAACGACCATTATGTCACCCGAAAGCCCTTTAAGAAGAATGCTTACACTTTTAAGCTTATCTCAGTAAAATTACACAGGGATCAACCTAAATGATAGGTTCTAGTTATTTAAATGCATCAGGGTAATTTTGTTATCTAGTCTCAAAGGTCTTTCGCATGCTCAATGATCATCCTCGAAAGGTTGATATGAAGTTTACAAGCAGCGTGAAGATAGAGGCCCTGAGTAATATCAGTTCGGCATATCAACTGCTATCAAGCAAACAATCATGCGAGAGTTGGATAGTTTCGCGAGCCTTACCCAGGCTAAAGCCATTGGGGTCCCGTTACTCCTCTACTTATCTTAAAGTTGACACCACACGTATTTTAAAAATGAGATAAGTGATGCGTGAAGACCTTAGATCCATATCCAATATATATGCATGATAAACATGAAAAACAATGCATGCGAAAACAGTAAAAAGAGAAAAATAAATAAATAAATAAATAAAACTTGATAAACTCAACATAGCCACAACACCGATTAAAAATCACTCGATTGGAAAAGGAACAGATATCTGGCATCTTGTTCTTTTAGGAGAAAAGGTCTTGTTCAAGGAGTTGCCACCTAGTATTATGGTCACTAGAAACCCTAACTGGTCAACATAGATTCTATGGTACGAGACTGGTTACGCAAAAGGGAAGATGTTATCACCTCTTAAGCGCCCTATCTAAGGCAGGTTGCATTGCTGGTTTTGTCTAAAATTGCTAAGAATTTGTTCTTCTTTTTCCCTTTTTTTTATTCTTCCTTTCATGTTCATGACTCTGGCGTCAATGAACAATTCCTACGAATATTTCCAACTCTGGCATTGGTAAATATCGCATAAATTTAAAAAATACGATACTTCTGACTCTGGCGTCAGCGAATATTTTCGCAAAAATGAATTTGAAGAAGAAATTTTCTATGTCATTTTTTTCTTGTTTATCCTTTATTATTATTTGCCCTTTTTAGATGGAAGTAAAAAAAACATTGCACGACATATTTGCATTTAACAGTAATAGTCCACAGATTGAGCACATCTATAAAAAATACAAACACAAAGAAAAAAATAAAACAAAGTGCATGGGGCCCACAAATAAATCAACGAAGGCCCCAAATATTTTTGGAATTTTATGTTATCGAAAGGGGGCTCGTTTGGTCAAATATCAAATTAGAATGGGCATAAAAATTATGGCCAAGGCATAAGGGTGTGTTTTGCCAAGCACACCTTTAGCAAACACAATTTGGGTCAGCTAGGCTTAAAGCCAAGACCCGGCCCAATATTTTTTTTTTTGTCATTTTGGGCTGGATCTAGCCCAGCCATGCGTGAAAAGTTCACGCATGCATGCAACAGTAATCAATTAATTATTTTAGCAAGGAAGGAAGGAAACTTACCCAGGCGTGCGGCTGCTTAAGGCGAAGTCGAGGGAGACTAGGCTAAAAAAAGGGTTGAGGGGGGCGGCGGCTAGTATAGGGTTCGCCGCCCCCCCTTTTTTTTAATGTTTCTCTCTTTTAGGGTTTCTGATAATGGCCTCCTCTTGGGGTCTCTTCTTTTAGGGTTTCCCTCTAATCGTCCTCCTTTTTCTACATACACTGAGATCAGTATTTATAAAGCAAGAGTCCCATCGCTTGTGAGAAGTAAAGTCCCAATCAAATTCATTCTCCTTTTTTGAAGTTTGAATTAGAATCGAATTCGAAAGCAGACAACTATCATTATCTTGAAAGTAATGATTATCTTAAAGGTAATGATATAATGACAAAAGCACATTGTAGTCCCTAGTTTCCGTACAAGCTGACAAATCATCCTTTTTTTGAATTTTACATTTTAATCCCCGTAAAAATTAAAGTAAAAATCAATGGGCTAAAATTGGGTGACAACAATCGTGATAATATATATATATATATATATATATATATATATATATATATATATATATATATTAGTTTCGCTATCATCTCCTTTCTTCTTCTTTTTTTTTCCATATGATTTAAATAAAACCAGCTTATTTAGTTGGTTGGGACTATAACTTGACTTATTGGATTTCTATTTTTAAAAAAAATGCATTTGCAAAGCCTAAATACTTTACTGAAAAAATAAAATGGACCGCAACATTCATAGCTTGGGCATCAGTCTAGTTCCCAACTAAAATAACTACGAATCCAATAAAATCATCTAATATTTAATTATTACTGGAATTTCCACCAATCCTGGTACTTTAATTATACCTATTCAAAACCAACATTTTAGGCACTCTAGAATAATTTCTCTAATTTGGTTAATCCAATGGTGTTCCTGGTTTAGAGCTCCTTTAGAAATTCTTTAACAATAAATAAATAAAATTTCAAATCGCATTCGATGTTTTATCTAGGGATTAATTTCAGCATTCAATTACAAAATTAAATGAGTTGATCCCACACTAGACCTACCTCAAAAGTAATAGTTGTATACTTACTTCTGGTGGACATTCTTTTTGAATCTAGCAATGGTATTCAGTTTAGATAAAAACATATCACTATCTATATTTAAATTGCTCTATATAGACAAATACTTTTCAACGTTTTGGCCAAACATCGTATTCCTTAATTTAAGTGCATTAAAATCGACTTAGCTCCAGTTTGACATTGTGTTCCAAATGAGAATTTGGTAAAATTTGAAAAACAATTTATTTAAATTTTATATATATATATTTTTAGATCATTTTGATGTACTAATATTAAAAAAAATATTATTTTGATGTATTTTTGAGCGAAAAATACTTTGAAAAACAATTATTATCAGACTTCCAAATCTCTTTTAGAATAACAACAACCACAACAATAACAACAGTAATAAGATGAAGAACAACAATAATATTAACTTCTTTTTTTTTATAATAATAGAAGAATTTTATTAAAAAAAGTGGTAGTGCCATAGAAGGATGACAAACTAGAACAAATATATATAAAGATTATTTAGTACTATTCACAAAAAAAAATGAACAAACAAAATAGAACAAATATATATAAGATTATTTAGTACTATTCACAAACAAAATAGACAGAGCTGATCTATTTGTTTGACAATAAAAAAAAAATACCTTCCAAACCCTTTAACAAATCCAAACTCGTGTATTGAGTTTTTATCAATAGTATTCAACAAAAACAACAATAATAATTACTTTCACTTACAAAAATTATAAGCACCATGTTGAATCTATGCAAAATAATATTTTTTTTCCCACTTATCTCTAACATTGCATTTCTCTTCCTATATTATAGAATGTACCTATATAGAAAATATTGTAGTCATACTCTTGTATGGTAACCTCCACCATTACTATTGTATATTGCCCGACACATGTATATAGAAAGGGTTGGCTAACCAATAGGTTAAGCCTCCTAATTATTCTCAACTTGGTATGAGAACCTTCTGCCGTCAAAACTCCTCTCTCCCTCTTCCCCTTGCAGCTGACCTTCTCCCCTCCTCTCCTCTATGGACTCTACAACCGCTGTAGCCAACTTCTCCTTCACCACCAGTGGTGCAGTGTAATAGTCCGAATTGTACGACTCAATCAATGTTAAAAGATTCCAACATATCCTCTTTATTTGAGGGTAATTTTTTTTTTCAAAAATTAGTAGAGTTTCATTTGCATTTAGGACATCCCAAGTTATCGACTACTATCAGTTTACTCAATCAACCCATCATCACAAGGTCCCTTAATTCCGGACCTTATATCAAACCTCATAATTCCACACCTCATACAATCCACACTATATATATATATATAGGAGTCATGATCTCAGCAAAAAAGTAGCTGATATCTCATTCCGGCTCAGCCGAGTTTGCTAAACGGTTCAGAGTGAGAGGGTTGAGTGTGGACCCCAGTCCTATTTCAATTGCTAATCTTGTGAATAGCCATCACCTCTGTCTTGCTATCGCCCCACACTAAAAGTATCCAGTCAGTCTTGTCTTATATACGTATT
>Ga0325403_1001388_pt1 | contig 20050 bp, 14 predicted proteins | sample PopdelMetagenome_19_FD_205665 | JGI IMG/M metagenome (GOLD analysis project Ga0325403, IMG submission 205665) | Populus deltoides microbial communities from Bellville, Georgia, United States - Xylem-PdKOR-R4 | ecosystem: Host-associated > Plants > Phyllosphere > Stem > Wood/Secondary xylem... | reverse complement strand
CCATTTAAAACAAGACACAAGATGATACTTCATTGACTTTTTTCCCTTCAAATTTCTTTATCCAACTTTTAATAATGAAGATCCTGTACGCTTTGTATGAGATCAGTTGTTTCAAATTTAAATTGGTAACTGAGGTTTTGTACAATCAAAGTAAAGAAAAAATGCTTTTCTAATTAATATTAGAGAATAATATAAATCATATCTTGAACCTTATCTAAAGTTTAAGCTATTGGATTGAGATGGTTCTTTGACATGGTATCAGAGTCTTGATGACCAAGTGGTCTAAAGTTCAAATCTCAACATCCCCATTTATGTGATAAAAATTAAGCATAAGGTAATGTGGGCCTGTGCAAGTTTCAAGCCCAAAGGGCTTTCACTTGAGGGGGTATGTTAGAGAATAATATAAATCATATCTTGAACCTTACCTAAAGCTTAAGCTATTGGGTTGAGATGGTTTTTTGACAATTAAAGGGATTTTATAAAAAAATAAATTTATTTCATATCTTATAAATAAAAATTTAATTAATTAATGTATACTATTTGCTAAAATAGAGATACCCAGCATGGGTTTTGATCATGTTTGGGATTGGAGTCTAATTATACTTTTAAAAAAATTTAAAATATTTTTAGCTTCAAAATAATTTTTTGATATTTTTAAATCGTTTTGATATAATCATATTATAAATAAATTTTAAAAAATATTTTTGTAATAAAAAAATATTCCTTTTAAAATTAATTTTTATTATATTTTAAAATAAAATTAGTTCAACTGAGTTGTGAATTTTATATCACCAAGCCATTAGGCAGCCGGGTTATAGATTTTAGGCTTAATGACTTGAAACAACTTTGGCTGACTGATAGTTTTAGGTTAGAATCTAGCCATCTAAGCCATGTGATATTATTTTTTATTTCTATTCATTAGCAAAAATTTATTATATTCGCATTTTGTATATTTGCAATGATGTTATTATAATTATTAAATTTGCTCAGTTTATAATCTTGTTTGGATCATGTTTTACATATATAAAAAATAAAATAAAATAAATCAATATATTATAATTAAGATAAAAACTCAAATTAATCCACAATTCGATTTAGTGCTGTAAGATCAAGGGTTGGGGCCTGGCACCATAAAAAAAAAAAAAACTTAATAATATTCTCGCATGAAACCAATAAGATTTAAATCTAGAGCTAAAAACTAGTAAAAATTAGATTTTGCCCCCTGGAATTAATTCTCAACTCCATTCTCAGCCTAGATGATTTCATCAAAATCCATCAACTTTATAAAATATATTTTTAAAATAATATTGTTTTAATTTTTTTTTATAAAAAATATTATTAAGTGGCCTAACTTATGACCACGCCGTGCACCAAGTTGTTGATCTCCTATCAAGTTTGATAATTATTGATGTCGCAGTGTTAATGCGGTCATAATATCAAATCCATTATCCAAATTTATACCTAGCTAAAAATATATATATATATTTTTTAAAAAAATATTTTTCATGTGAATATTTTTCAGAAACAGGTTATTTTATACCCACTATTTCCCATCAAACGTTCATTGAACTACACAAATCTTCCTTTGACGATGCTTAATCTCCTCATTTTACAACAATACGGTGCCGTAAAAATATTTTTTTTCCACTAAAAATCATGTGGTCCAAGTTCAGCTAAATAAAACCCACAAAGCATTTAAAAAATATATTATAAGCTTGTAAATATTTGATTCAAAAATACAATTTGAATCCAAGATCTTCCATGAGCCTATAACCAATTGATCACCGTCCAAAAAAAATATATCATATGGGGATATCATTGGATGATTGGATCGTGTAGTGCATTAACCATGCTGGTCTCTCGAATCAAGAAGGGCATATTTGAAGAGATTTATCATTGACAGGACCCATTTGTGTCTGCTGTCTTTGATCATGAAAACAAAATAATATTTCGGGGCCCGATATTACTTTATCTTTGTTTCCTAGCCGAGTGGCCGTGGGTCTTCATTTATAAGGTGGCCCGGCCTAGTTTTAATTTAACCGTGGAGGCTATTTCTAAATTGAATCAGCTTCTCCGGGCTCAGAAGGTCAGCTATATAAATTTCGATTTTTTTTTTTGAGAATTAGTTGCTGTTGATCACCTTCATATGGTTCGATTTGGATTAAAAAACTAAATCGAATAGACTTTTATCAATGAATTTTTAGTTGGGTATTTTTTTTATATGCTTTAATAAATCAATTGACTCAGTTTGTTCATTTTGGGTTATTTAAAAAAAAAAGAAATCTAAAATTTAACCAAACCAATTTTTTTAAAAATTTACAGCCAAAATTATACAATAATTTGCAACATCATTAAATTCAGTTAATTTTTAATTTTAATATATAAATTTCAAATTAAAAAAATATAAATACCATTAAAAACTAAAAATACCAATAGCAGAGCCAATAATAAGAAAACTATTTCTAGCGGAACCACGGGAAGACAACACAGAACGGTACCGTAAAGCAACAAACAAAAAGTTCCTGCATAGGCCCCACTCTCACATGGCGAAATCTCTATGGTCATAGAACCAATTAACAAGGAGTCGGAGTCAACATCGTTGACTAAAATCAGTTCAATAAATAAACAAATAAATAAATTACCCCAAGGCACGTGCTTGAATCCCATGTGCTTCAAATTAGCAGAAGATATTTTTTTTTTTAGTTTTCGAACATCATATTTTAAAATAATATATATATTTTTATTTTAAATAAGCTCTGAGTTACCTTAATTTTATTTTATTTTAATTTGTCTCCATCACATCAAAATTATTCGTGAATTACTTTTCCACTATATTTTAATTACTCGTAGATTACTTTTAAATACCCTCCCTCAAACTTTTCTTTATTAAAGTTAACTTTATTAAATTTTAAAAGAGTAATAAAAGGAACAAAAAATAAAATATTTGTATTGTGATAGATTCTATTTTTTACTAGGTTATAGGAAAACATTATTTGATTAATTAAATGCTTTATATTTTTAGTATTTAGCTTTATATATAATTATTTGTGTTTTAAAATTTGATTTTATTTAAGTTAAAATAATTTATTTTTTATTCGTGAAAACATGTTTTTTATTTATTTTACAAGTAAAAATTCACTCCATAACAGTTTAACTAAATACATATATTTTGAAATATATTTTTTTAAACTATAACGGCAAAAACTACTTATATAATCTTATTAATATCTTACATAAAAAAAAATTCAACACTTTTTTTTCTTGTGTTTTAATAATAATAATTTTTGACACTATTTTTCAAAGATTACCATGGTTCATTTTTTTTTTCCTAAATTTATTAAACAATGTTTGATTATTATTTTCTAATAAAAAAGATTGAGATAATAGAAACAAAGATAAATATCTCAGTGTATTTACTATTTTAAAAATATAAATATCTATTCTAAAATTATGCCAAAAATAAAATTATTTCAAGTTTTTATCGTTTGTTTTTTTAGTCAAATATATTTTATATCTTTTATGTTTTAAGATATTAGCAAAAACTAATTTTATAATTTACATGGAAATATTATATATGTACAAATCTGTTCTTTAAAAAACAAGTTTTTCTTTATATATAAAATATCTATGAAATTTGTTTATTAACATCTAAATCATATTATAAGTTTAGATAAACAACTAGTTTCTATAATATTATTATTGACCGAATTAGATCCATGAAATAATTAATGACATAATTAGTAAAATTCTATTTCCAGAAGAATTACCATATTGTTATTCCAGATTGACTGAGTTGGCAAAGAAAAACTTGAGTGATTTCTTGAAATTGTGCCTTTTAGGGCACAAAATTTAGAAAAGAAAAAAAAAAGGAAGAAGGAAAGAAATCAAAATCCGAATATCATTTAAAAAAAATAATCAAAATCAATAATTTTCAATAACCCTCTCTCACTCTCCACTTCACTCTCATTAAAACCAAACAGGCTTCACTTTCCCTAATATTTCCTTTTTCTCTCACTTTCTCTCCAACCAAACACCACAAAGCCCAATTCCTCGAATCCAAAGGCCGTCGCAGAATCTTCGTTTTCGACATATTCTCTCGTCGTTTTGTGAAAAGCTAATAATCCTTTCCTTTATTCGTCGATTCCGCCGGGTTTTTTTTTTCGACGATTCGAGATTGAATCGATTGGTTTTGCGATTTTGTTAGCTGACTGAGGTTTTGTTTTTGGTAATGCGAGGGTTTGGAGGAGCTGAAAGTGAGTGATTTAGAGTTTAAATGAGGCAATGTGTGTGTTTGTAGGTGGATTTTGTTGCGGTGGTGGTGATGGTGAGATGTGTAGGGTTTTGTTAGAGTTTTGATTACGTCAAAAACGGAGGGAATGGCTGCTTTGGAGCCGACGTTGAGAGTTGGCCCCTTAGAGAGAGACATTGAATTGGTAATTATATATATATATATATATATTTATATTAAAGTGCTGATGATATTGATTGAGGTTTAGTGAATGTATTTTGATTTATATCTTGGTAATGACTGAGAAGGTTTAGTGTTATGTTTGTATGAATTTTTATTTTTTTATGGTTGTGTTTTTATGATGAGGGTGCAACGTGGTTGTGTTCAAAGCTCAAGCTTGTAAACAGAGATTGCCTATTAATTGCTATGGATTTTAATAAGTTGAGCATTGATTTGAATGTTTAGTCTCATAAATTGTTTGAAATTAGTGAAATGGAATTTGAGTTTTTTTTTTTTTTCAAAAAAGCGAAACCGGGTCAAATGTTGTGGAACTGTTGGTTACTGTTCAAGCTAATAAGAGCATTAAGAGTCTGGTAATATCTGTTATTTCAATGGGATCGAGTAGTATAACCTTTCCTTTTATTTGTTCATAAGTGTTTGCATTGCGAAATGTTAGTATAGGATGTGTGTGGGTCAACATGTTGTCATATGCGGGTTTTTTTTAGCAAGTCTTAATGGACTATTCTAGCTGGCTTTTTAGGGTAAGCTAATTGTTTTTTGTGCATTTTCTTAAGAGTACATAAATGAGTCTTACATGAGCATTAACACATGAGTGCTAGTGATGTTAGGATGCATGGCAAAGCATCGAGAATCAGTGTTAAGACATGCATGCTTTTCTGGATTTTTTCAAAGAATTGCGATAATATATAAATAAATAGTCAACCAAATGTTATTAGCGAGTGTTCATATCTCTCTGGCATCAATGAGTTGTAAATATCCACTCAAATGGAAACCATTTCACGGGCTTAATACCAAATACCTGTAATTGTTACCTCTGGGCTGGGTAGTGCACCATATCCATTTATTTCTATATTAGAAACCAAGTCTTATGTTGGTGTCTGGGATAAGTGAAAAAAGGATTTGAGTAAATCATGGATCATGAACTTAAAAATAACTGAAGAAAAAAGAGACAAGAACCTGCTTATTGTGAGATATAATCATGCGGCTGCACTATTAGATGTTTCTCCAGATGAGAAATATTTCTACATCTCCTGAAATCTGACTTATGCATAGCCTGCTTAGTTTATTTTCAATTGATTTTCTTGCTGCATTCTTTGCCACAGGCCATCACTGCTCTTAAAAGGGGCACTCAGTTGCTCAAGTATGGCCGTAGAGGGAAGCCCAAATTTTGCCCCTTCAGGCTGTCGAATGTAAGATTATATTTAAGGCATACTTTTAAATGTAGCCTTTTCTCTTTCTTATTTTGAGACAAATCAGTATGGGATCAAGAAATTTGTGGTTAGCTATTTGTGTTTGTTTATTTTCCCTCAATGGAAGCTAGCTATGGTACTGCCTCCTCTTCAAGTAGATCAATTCGTAAGTTCATTTGCATCTGTTAATCTGTTTTTATGATGCGTGCTCTGATAATAGCATATTTTTATGGATGTTCTGTAATTTTTGCTGCTCTTTACCAAGTTTAGATCACGATGCAGTGTTGAGAATTGGATGATTTACAAAGTGTCTTTGTCTCTGAATGCATTGGTCTCATGGAAGGTTAAATGAATAAAATTAGGTCTACTGTTTCATAAAATCTTAGCAGAATATGCTTCCAGAACAGTTCTAAAATGGTGATGGTATTGTGAATGAATAAAATAAAGGCAGTAGTGGTGTTGTCATCAAGGTAGAAAAGCAAGTGTCCTAACCCTTATATCCATGGAAATAAGGGCCTCCAGGGCTCTATGAAGAAAATACCCTAGTGGCATGTACTTTTACATTGGACTTGAAAACTACTTGAAAGATCTTTAGCTGGTTATCCTGCACAGCACAGCGTCTCTCCTCTGTTTCTATGTAAACATGGGCTTGCTGGAGAAACTGAAGATCTATTAGATTGATTATTGAAGCTGAAAAATATGAGTTAGTGACGAGGCTTATGATGGTGCTGATCTTGCTGGCAGGCCACTTGGTTTTCCTAACCTTGGTCTGTGCTGCTTCCTAATCAAAAGATAAGAGAGCACCTTTCCCTGCAGTTTAAGGTTTCACTATCAATGTCTGAAGGCATGCATGCAATGTAGTAACTTTTTGATGTTTCACCCTATTATTTTTATGCCAAGCTCTATCATGTACTTTCATAGGCGCTGCATTTAATTGCTGCAAGACAGTTGGTAATTTAATATTTTTTGGCCATTTCTAAATGGTAAGCTTCTTGCATGCTGCTTCTGGTAATTTATCTAAATGTGTTGTTTTGGGTATATTCTGTTTGATGTTGTTGGATATTGACTATTGAGCTTTGCTGTAATTCACCTTTATTAAATTTATGTATGCTGTAATACGTATGCCTTTGCTTTTGGTTCATTCAGGATGAATCTGTTCTAATTTGGATATCTGGGAAAGAGGAGAAGCATCTTAAACTAAGCCATGTCTCCAGAATTATCCCTGGTCAGCGCACTGTAAGTTTATCCATATTGAGATCCTGGTCAACTTTTGTATGATGCTTAATGCAATAGCCCATGCTTTTCATAGTTTTGCAGCAAATCATTTTTTTTTCAAGTTAATAATCATTTTAGTATTGTGAATAACTTGGGTTTCCAAAATGGTTGAGGTTCAGCAGCCTTTGCATATTGATGCTTTGCTTTGCACTTCACCAGATCAGGGATGAATGTTCATAAATGCAAAGTTTTGATGAATGGATGTGTCTATTTTAATGTGACATAGTGGAAAGGAAATTGCAAGAATACTGGTTATGTTACTTTATCAAATACTATGACATTTGAAACTTCTATTTTAGAATTTACTTTGAAGCAATGCGTTTATGTGCATGTACTCTCTTCTAGCTTTCAAAAATCTGTAATATTCATTCCTAGGAAGAGTCGTGGTGGCATTTTTTGTTATATAGAAAAATGGTTTTTGATGGACACTTCATTTTTGTGATGTTTTCTACATTTACCTTGAATATTGGAGCTAACAACAAAATCACGATGGACAGTGAAGCTATGCTTGAAAATTATTTATTTTATTTGTGATTATTTATTTTATGTGATTCATATATTTTGTCTGCTTCCAGTGTTTATGGCTTTTGTTTTGTTCTTTCTTTCCCCTTGAGAAAATATGGAAATTAAATCCTTTTGCTTGTAAGTTTCTGCTAGTTTTTCAATTATTTTTAATCATTTTATTGGAACCATGATTTACTAACTGATTATTCTCAATTCTGCTTACTACAGCCAATTTTTCAGAGATATCCTCGTCCTGAGAAGGAATACCAGTCATTTTCTCTAATATACAGTGACAGGTCTTTAGATTTGGTAGGCATATTCTTTTTAAAGGCCAGCTCTTCATTCTTTGTCATCAAAGTCATGCCATGTTCAAAATTTTAGGGAGTCCACTTTCTGTATTTGCACAACACAGTTCCTTTAAGTATTAGCTGAAAATTTTGATCATCTGCTTATCATGCTCTGTTTTGCCAGATATGCAAGGACAAAGAAGAAGCTGAAGTCTGGTTTACTGGTCTAAAGGCACTAATATCAAATCGCCAGATTTGGAAAAAGAGAGAAGAAACTAGAAATGATGGACTTTTATCAGAGGCAAATAGTCCTAGGGCATACACCATTAGAAGTTCTCCTATGAGCTTTGCATTTGGTAGTGATGATAGTTCACTGAAGGTACTGTTCTATGTTCCTTCATTCTCAAAATTATGTTTCGCTGTTGTGTGCTTTAATGTAAATTCTCTTGGCATTGATATAGGATGGAATGGATCCTCTTCGTCTTCGTACGCCATATGACAGTCCTCCAAATACTGGTTTAGAGAAGGCATTGTCTGATGTAGTATACACTGCGCCTCCTAAGGTTTTATTTCCATTAGAATCTGCTTGTGCGCCAGCTCAGTCTCAGTTATTAGGAGGCTCAGATGAAACAACAGGGCGTGCAAAGGGTACGAACACAGATAATTTTAGGGTTAGTTTATCAAGTGCTGTTAGCTCATCAAGTCAAGGCTCTGGTCGTGATGAAAATGATGCATTAGGGGATGTTTATATTTGGGGGGAGGGCACTGGTGACGGCATTCTAGGTGGTGGAGTTCATAGAATTGGAGGTTCTGGTGTTCAGATGGATTCTTTTGTGCCAAAAGCTTTGGAATCTGCAGTTTTACTAGATGTTCAGGCTATAGCTTGTGGTCGGCAACATGCTGCTTTGGTAACAAAACAAGGGGAGGTTTTCTCTTGGGGAGAGGAACTAGGAGGCAGACTCGGACATGGTGTAGACTCTGATGTTTCACATCCAAAGTTTGTAGATGGACTAAAAAATTTCAATGTTGAACTTGTAGCATGTGGAGAATATCATTCTTGCGCGGTAACACTTTCTGGTGATTTGTACATATGGGGTGGTAATGCTTATAATTTTGGACTCTTGGGCTGTGGAAGTGAAGCTACTCAGTGGGTTCCAAGAAAGTTGGATGGACCACTTGAGGGAATACATGTCTCATCAGTTTCATGTGGACCATGGCACACAGCTGTTGTAACCTCTGCTGGCCAATTGTTTACTTTTGGAGATGGAACCTTTGGGGTTTTAGGACATGGGGACCGCATAAGCGTGTCAATACCAAGAGAGGTCGAGTCTCTTAAGGGCCTCCGCACCATGCGAGCAGCTTGTGGTGTGTGGCACACAGCTGCAGTTGTTGAAATCATGGTTGGGTCATCAAATTCCAGTAATTGTTCTTCAGGAAAGCTCTTCACATGGGGAGATGGAGATAAATGTCGTCTTGGGCATGGTGATAAGGAAGCTAGACTGGTGCCCACTTGTGTTGCTACTCTTGTTGAACCCAACTTCTGTCAAGTTGCCTGTGGTCACAGCCTCACTGCTGCACTTACAACCACAGGTCAGGTTTACACCATGGGAAGCCCTGTATATGGTCAATTGGGGAATCCCCAAGCTGATGGCATGCTCCCTACTCGTGTTGAGGGAAAGCTCATGAAAAATTTTGTTGAAGAATTAGCCTGTGGTGCTTATCATGTTGCAGTTTTGACCTCAAGAACTGAAGTTTACACATGGGGAAAGGGTGCAAATGGCAGGCTAGGTCATGGTGATGCAGATGATAGAAATTCCCCATCTGTAGTTGAAGCTTTGAAAGACAAACAGGTTAAAGGTATTGTCTGCGGCACTAGTTTTACTGCAGCTATCTGTCTTCATAAATGGGTATCCGGTATCGATCAATCAATGTGTTCAGGTTGCCACCTCCCATTTAATTTCAAACGGAAACGGCACAATTGTTATAATTGTGGGCTTGTTTTCTGCCATTCATGTAGTAATAAAAAGTCTCTCAAGGCTTCAATGGCTCCAAATCCTAACAAACCTTATCGTGTCTGTGATAATTGTCTTAGCAAACTTAGAAGAAGCTCTGAAACTGACTCTTCAGTTCACTCTGCTCTTAGTAGAAGAGGAAGTGTCAATCAGGGACTAAATGAAGTCGCAGAAAAGACTGAAAATTCAAATTCAAAATCGCATGCTAAGCTTGGAAGAAACTTCTCTATGGAATCATCTAAAGAGGTGGAAAGTATATCTTCCAGAAGAAACAGGAAGTCAAACTCCAATAGCATTCAGGTTTCACCCTCTGGAAATGATGTTTCTCGGCGCAATACATTTAATAACTCTAAATCATTTGGATCCTCCAAGAAATTTTTCTCAGCTTCTCTTCCTGGATCAAGAATTGTGTCTCGAGCAACATCTCCAACATCAAGACGATCTAGCCCCCCTCGTGCTGCAACACCAACCCCAACTCTCTCAGCTAATGAGTTGCCAAAACTAGCTGTGGATGGTGCTGGGAGGTTAAATGACAGCCTGCGTGAAGAAATTGTAAAACTAAGAGCTCAGGTAGACATAAATTAGCTCGTATGATTTCAGTAATCTGTTCCTAAATTTCTTGTTTTGAGCAATAATAGATGTACCCAGGCTGCCATGCATTAACCTAGAAATTTATTGTCAGTGGCTGAACATGTATTGTCTCAAACATTTTTGGTAAGATTGGAAGTGTATATGTCATGCGGTATGATACTGCGTAAAATTATAAAGTATATCAAGTCTCCTTATTAACAACTAGAGAAAAACTTTCTTGTCCCGTGGCACAAATCCTTTTGTTGTTGTATTGAGAGTCTCTATTTTATCCTTTGGTTATAGTTTGTTGTGAGTTTCTTTGCTTGCTTCTTTATACTTTAATTTTCCCTGGGTGGACATGGACATAGTGTTCTGCAATATTTTTTTTGTCGCAATTAACATAAAGACAAAGGTCTGTGCTGGGGACAGGTCTAATTTTGAAACCTCTTATGGTCATTGTAACTATGGTTAATGATTTGGTTAGATTAAGATCCACTTTAGAGATGCATGGCCATAAGGAAACAACAGTATATGTCTTTAGAGACTTTCTACTGGCCATATCATTGTGCTTGAAAAGTACTTTGCTTAGGACACTTCATTGGTTGATTATGGCTGACTGTTTGTGTAATGTAGGTTGAAGAGCTTACAAATAAAGCTCAGCTTCAGGATGTTGAGCTGGAAAGAACAACCAAGCAGTTGAAGGAGGCTATTGCAGTTGCGGAGGAGGAAACTACTAAATGCAAGGCAGCAAAGGAAGTAATTAAGTCACTCACGGCCCAAGTAAGTAAAAACTCGAGTTTATAACTTCCTAGTCCTACTGTAGATAACTAATTTTACTTCACAAGTAACCTTAGGCAAGAAAGTTTAGAAATGTGCGCTAAATATATGGTATCTTGCATTGACTAGACTGGTCCTAGATTTGACACTAGCAAAGTTTGTCTCGAAAAGTAGGTTTAGAGGACAATATTTGCACAATGCTTTTGGTATTATATGATTGTATTTTGGAATCTCTAGGACTTGACCGTTAGATGTGCATCATCATGTCCACCTTAGAGATGTGCTGGCCTTAATGAGTTGCCTGATGAAAATAAATTAAATTGCCTGTGTGTACCAAACACTAAGGTTGACATGAACTCGGGTTGGAAGTGTCCTTGCCGTATGAATGTTGATCGACAGCGAGCTCATGAGCATACTAAAATTTTGTAGGTTTTTTTAATAGGTCAGCTGTCTTCTTAATTTATGTGTGATTAATCTTTTTATTATAGTTGAAAGAAGTGGCTGAAAGGGTACCTGTTGGAGCATCAAGAAACAGCAACTCGCCCTCTTTTTATTGCTCTAGCAACACAACTCCATGGGACGTTTCTCCTGGAATTCTTGAGCAGCTCAGTAGTCCCACAGCATGTCATGAACAAGATTCAAAAGGATCAAACAGCCTGGTAATTTCGAATGTGTCAGGTACTACTACTACTACTACTAATCAGACTCCACATCACTCCGAAGTGACACAGATAGAAACAACAGTGAGGAATAAGAACAGAATAGCAAAAGTTGAACCCACTAATGGCGATGAATGGGTTGAACAAGACGAACCAGGTGTATATATTACCCTTGTTTCCTTGCATGGAGGTGCGAAGGATCTCAAACGTGTCCGCTTCAGGTATTCTTAAGTCATCACAAACTATTATCTTGTTCTCTTCCACTTCTGCCCCACCTGCCCCCCTTCTATGATTGCTTTGCTTCTCCCCTCTTTAACAACAAGGCAACTACTTGGCCCATGATATTTTCCAATAATGTAATGTGGCCCTGTGTCCTTAACTAAGGTGGTAGAGTTCCTGGCTGCTTTCAGGCCCACTTTTTGCAAATAGATGAGTTTGGACCAACAGGTTTCTGTACAGTTGGAGGCCTCCGAGTGGGGAACTAAATCATTGTAACTTCATAATTGCTGTCTTTATTGGAAATCTTATGCTATTGTATTTTGAACTCCTTTTGCTGCAGTCGGAAGCGGTTCAGCGAAAAACAAGCAGAACAATGGTGGGCAGCCAACAGAGCGAGAGTATACCAGCAATACAACGTTCCCATGGGTGACAGGTCTATTGTTAGTGTGGGAAGGGAAGGGTTAACTCAATGACCTGCGACGTCTAATATGCAACTTGACTCACATTTTGCCAGTGCAATTCTTTGCGAGATCTGAAATTCGTTTTCAATTTCTGCTCGAGATTGGAATATGGAGGAAGCCGATTTTTTTTTTCTAGAGGGTGGAGGTGGGTGGAAATTTTCTCCCCTCAATCTTTTGCTTTCGATTTCTTCCCACAGATGTATCCATATTTTCTCTCTTCCTATAAATTTTTTTCTGAGGGAAGTGTGAAAACTCGCTAGGGGTATGTAAATTCTTTTTAAGTAGGTCGCTGACTTCAAAATCAAACACAGCTGCCTTGTAAATTCAGAAGCAAAATACTATACAGATTGTCTGCCATTCATAGACTGAATGCATCTTCCACAGTTTTTAAAATCTTAAAATCTAAAGAATATACAGTGTTGTTGGAAAAAAAAATATTTTTAAAAAATTATAAAGTTATAATTACAAGATTTTTTTTTTATTGTATCAAAGTTTTTAAAATGTTTTTAGTTAATATTTTATTAAGATTGAATATTAATTAAAATTATCGAGGTTAATATTATATTTTTTTAATGAAAAAAAAGTAATTGTTTCCTAAATCGATATTTAAAATCGTTTTTTTTTAACATGTTTCGTGTCATATGATGTCTGCATGTTCCATGGTTTCTGGGCATATGTCAAATTAACAAGTCCTTCAAACCCTACTCAATCCTTGGTCACCACTTGCCAACTCGTTCCATTCCACCGGTGGTCCAAACACACACACACACACACACACAATTTTTAGTGATACCTTCATCTTTATTCTTGTTTTTTTAATCAAAGATATTTAATATTCCCATCCCTTTTTTCTAAGAAGGTGCAAGGGAGAGTTTTCCTGTCAATCACAGTAAATTTTTTATGTTTTTTTTTTTTTTTTTTTTGCCAAAGTTTCTTAGAGACAAATAAAGATGCATCTTCCAATCTATCTTTATATTTTGAAAGGTCTATGTCATAGATGCATGTCGGGTGATACAAATCAAGGTTAAATAAATAGCAAACAGTTTCATCCATCTATCTTGTGGAAGAATAAATCAATTCAGAAGCTTTGAAGAACATGATTTTGTCGTTCATTCCTGTACACAACTGGGTAAGATTGTTACAAACAATGAAAGGAGTTTCTTCACGTTCTCTCCCACCTACCAAATATATATACATCCCCAAGGGTACAGAATGGACATTCAGGAGCCAAAAAAAAGCTCTTAGAAAATGAGGGTCAAGGTTTTGTTGGGGCCTTGGGGGTGGGGTATTCTAAGAGATTAGTCGAGGAATAGATTGAGAAAAAAATTCAATTAGCACTTGGTTCCCAGCTGTGAATGGCAAACTCTGCCATTTATACTTTGAGAAACAATGAATCAAAAATAATCTGCCCAGGTTTTTCAAACAAGAGGAGTGGAATTATTTGAATTCAACTGCCACATATATCACTTGATTGAAATCATCATCAGCACAACATATGGTGGCTCGAGATCATCACAAGAACTGTACAGAGAAAGATAACAGGAGTTTTTGTTACACCAGCAGGATAAGCAAATGAGATTTGCAGTGATAAGAACATATAAGTAAGTTAATTAGGTCTCCAGATAAGGAAAAAAAAATATCCGTTACCTTTTACGCTCTTGAACCTGTATGCACAAAGCTAAGGTGGGCCAAGTAGTCGCTCTCAGCAAAATCATGTAGAGATCGGTGGAGCCGTGCCCCTGCATGGTCAGTTTTACTTGACTCTTCTTTCAAAACTCTTCTACAACCATCAGCATCCTAAAGGAAAAGCAAGTAAAAAATCAAACTGGGCCTTGAGTCCTAAATTAGATGAAAAGGGCATGTGATAAAAAAGCCAGAGCCGGGGAAGGGTTAAGTCAGGGATTTAGCAAAAGAAAAATAAAATCTTTTACTAATCCTTTAATGCTGCAGAAAAATACAGACATTAAAGTAATGGTTGCTAACAGGTTAAATAACAAAATAGTGACATAATAGAAATGGCAATCAGACCAAAATCAACAGTTTGGCTTATATATTCTCATTAAATAAATAATAAAGGAGCTTCTACATCATCTACCTGTAGGAATTCTAGCATTTGCTCCTCAATTGTACCACGCATGGCTAAAGTCTCCACATTGATGGGGCGAGTAGCACCCATCCGATGAGCTCGACTTATCACTTGTTCTTCCATGCTGATAGCATTCAACAAAGAAGAATTTTTAATTAAAAAAAAAAAAGTAAATGAGGGAGAGAGAGAGAGGTGTGTCAAGCATTCTATTCAACAAAAACCATTATTTTTCCATCTAGCAGCGTGATATTGTGGCTAACAATACCGAAATCAGGATGCAAGATACCTATTAGTAAGAACAGAAGAGAGAAATAATGAACAGTTTAGGATTTGAAAAAAATACTACCTTCTGTCCCAGATTGGCTCCATTAAGAATACATGAGTTACAAAGCTCAAATCAAGACCCAATGCAGCACTGCCATCCATTAACAGAGCCATACATGTGGCGTCATGCTGGAAGGTGGCCAGTGATTTCATCTGAATAGCCAAGGAATGTATCAAGAAAAAGGAAAAGGAACAAAAAAATAAAAAGAAGACAAACTAATTTCAATACCTTGTTGATTTGAGGCATTGGACTATACATTCCAGCAAATTTAATACCGGCAAACGCTAACTGGCCGAAGAAAAGAAGGCCCAGGATCATTACACTTTTGAGGAAAAGATAAAGCCACACTTGTTAAGAACTCATAATGCAATCAGAAGTACCTGCTGTTCAATCACATGTATATGCTCAAGAAATTGAGAAAATATTATAACTTTCTCCAAGGCTGCCTTGTTAACACTAAAGCAGTCCTGCTGATGCACTACACTAGAAACACTTATTTGAGTATCCTTGTCAATGGACTGGCTACTCTCTCTATTGGCCTCCTGCAATGCTTTCAGCTTCTGTACAAGGTAAGCAACTTTACTGCTAGATGTTGACTGCCAATCAGGATCCCAGTCATCCTGTACAAATACCAGAAAAATACATGTGATAACGCTTCCTGCGAATCGTTTATACATAAGAAAAAGTATTTCAAAATGAGAGCAAAATACTTGCCTGTTTATAGGAAGGTTGCAACTCGATAAGATCTTTGGGGACAGGCCATTTTGGGTTTGGATTTTCCGGTCGGGTCAATACTTCTGGACTTTGCATCTCATATGAGTAACCACAGCCAGGAAAAGTACACTTCTCACTATTCAAAGCAACACAATCAAGGCACAAAAGATGCCTACATGGCGTGATGAAAGGTAGACGACACCATTCCTTGCATCTAAACAGCAAAGAGGAAAGAAGAAAAAAACAAATGTGTAAAATCAATGGTGGTAAACCCATGTCAGAAGATATCATTTAATATTCAGAGTGAAGCAAAAAAGAGCTCAAAAGGTTACCTGAGACAGTTACCACCATACTGAAGATAGTATTTTATCAAAGCATGCTCCTCTGAAATGGGATCAAGTCCTTTTTCAATCAGAATATCCATTGTTTCCTGAATATCTTCACCAACTTCTGCCACTTTAATATGCCCTGCCACACAACAAGATAGCCTGACATTTCTAATAAGGGTACTTCGAAACTTCCACTGCTTTGGGTTAAGCAAACTCTCAACATGAGAAGGATCATTCCAGTCAGCAGTTAGAATATTACGTCGCACAGTAACTACCAATTCATTATAGCTTCTTGCATGATCCTTGGTAAAATTGAGGAATGTCACCTTCTTGATGCATGGAGGGATAGTTTTCAAATCTGTCTTCCTAGAACTAATCAAGCATCTGTGGAGCAAATGCAACAAGCGTGTGCGGCCTTCTTCCATCTCGGCTTCAAATGGTCTAAGAACGCCGGCTTCCCATGACTTTTGATTCAGCCCATACGCTTCCTCCTGTAGAAACTTAAGCATTGGCTGGAGATGAGACAGCTGACTATTGGGTGTGTTAGGTGTTGGTGTTCCTGTTAGTAACCAGCGATTTGAAGCCATCAATGACATAGCCATTTGCAATTTGTTTGTCAAGCTCAGACTAGAGCCAAGGGTGTGTCCCTCATCTAACATGACCCGGAGAAAATGCACTTGCATCAGAGGACTTTTTTTCCTGGGACCCCACTCAGCACTTAATCGACTGAAGGTTGTTATAACAACATCATAATCCCATGCCAGACTGTGAGCAGAAGGCTTTTTATGATTAGTCCAGACACACAGCCGCAACTGGCCAGGTTTGACATGCTTTTCTATCTGGGTTTTCCAATGATCAACTAGATTTGCTGGGACAACAACTAGGGTTGCTCTTGATAAATATAACCTGACTGAATCCAACGGCTTGCAGATAGCAATTCTAAAAGCAGCCAAATCAAATGCTAAGTTTTCAAGTTTCTGCGGGTAACACCACTTACTGGCTCCCTTTGCTACTCTCCGTACAAGACCAAATGCTTCAAATATTTTATGAAACCCACGGGAATCTCCACCACCAGATACAGAACCAGTACCTACGACCGGACTTGCCAAACCAATTGTTTCCATTAAAGAAAGTCTTTCTGGAGAAAGTTTAGCCAGCCAAGTCAAAGCTTTCTTGGTTTTAGAGTTTATCATGGAATAGTGCTCCTTGAGAACACTGATGAAAAATGACACATTTTGCTCCTCCCCCCCTGAAGTTCCTTTGGTGTGAAATCCCGGTACATGAGTTAAGGAACAGCTGTCATCCCAAGCTTCTTCAGCATCTCTACAACTCTGACGTTCAGGGTTTGTATTCATGCTACAAAACCATGCAGCATCAGTATCTGCCACACTGCTTGTAAGCTTCCTCCACTTTCTGCATGCATCGCATTGAACCCAAGTCTCATTAAAATCCCTAAAATGTCCAGTAATCAAATTCAACCTGCGTGCTCTATCATGCCGTTGTTCCTCTGAGACATATATAGGAGCATTAGAACGATGCTTCCTCTTTTTCTTGTTACTAAAAACAGGTGTTTCATCATATTCATGGAGAAGATTTCTCTTCACGCGACTCAATTGAATTACACGTGCTGTTTGATCTGAAGATGGAGCTGGTGACGATTCCATTCCATTAACTGGACAAGAATTGCTAAACCCCTGAATCTGTTGACCTGGATCATTCATCAGAGTGGATTTATCCAAAGATAATTGTCCCCTGCGTGCACTCTGGTTCATTACCCTTTTTGCCAGGGGTGTGTTATTAGGAGTGAAGTTTCTGCCATCAACCTCGTAATAGCCACATCTCTGTTCTCCATTATGTGTACACCAGGTTATTTGAACTCCATCTGGTGGGTCAGCTACTGTTCCTCTTGTCTTCAGAATAAGAGAAAGAGCAGTGATAGTCTTTCCTAAGCCAGGTTCATCACAGAACATTCCCCCACGAAAGTCTCTTACAGTTGGAGCTACTCCAGTAATTATTTCACCAGAAACAGTACTTACATGAAATGTGAACCCATCTTCTGTGGATAAATTAGTGTACAGAGGATGTGGCAAGACTTGAGCATTCCGCTCGCGCTGTAACATCCACTCAACTGCTGCCTGCTGATGAGGAAATAATTTAAGTTTCATACATGGCATAATTGAAACAGCCAAGGATCTCAAATGGTGACAGGTTGCAGCAACCCTGACAAGGTCCTTTGGACCAAGTGCAGAAAGAATGCTCATCAAGATATCACCAGTTAAATCCCAGATACCAGATTCCAAAGAGTTATCCGCTGGTTTTACTCTTGAAGAGTAATACTGTTCCTTATTTTCCGTGCCAGGTAAACCCTTGAAAATTTCATTAAGTTCAAAACGCTTTTTGCTTGAAGAATCAGGGACATCACAATGCAAATTGCATCCAAGAACATGACAACCAGAAAGATTCCAAATGTTCCTATGATCTCCAAGAGCATTTTTAAAATACTCTCCTCCATCAACAAGCATGGACCTCCTTTTCTCCCAATCGCAACTGCAAACTTCAACCATGTTACCAACATAGATAACTAATGAAAAATCAAGAAAGCACTAAATTAAAACATTGCAATTTAACCAAACATATAGTAGTTCAACTCCACAACAAGATTCAAGAAAAGAGAAGATGCGTTGCTAAAGGACAACTAAACTATCAAGAACGTAACATATATATATAGTGTCCAGATTCTAAAGCTAAAAATGTCAAACTAAGTTAGATCCTATGCATCCTCGAACCAAAAGTCTAAAACCAAGCAGCTAGAGAAATTTTGTTACTTAACGACCATCAGTAATTTCAACAGTCCATCCACTAAAGTACAAAAGGGAAAAAAAAAAAAAAAACCCTCCAGGTTAGCCGCATATTGCTACTTGAACACAAAATTACACTATCTATACTCAGAAAAACCAATCTAAACTAAATTGTGAAACGCCTTCAACACTTAGCTAAATAGTGAACAGACGAGTGCAACAAAACTAGAGAAAAAATCCAGAAAAAAAAAGAAAGGAAAAGGAAAACCCACATTGTAAAATAAATTCAAAATTGAGTGAAAAAACATTACTCCTTTCGTAAAGCTAGGAGCTTTATCCATCTCATTTACTTAAACACACACATGGAAGAAGACCAAATCATACATTACAGCTAAAATTAGCTAAAAATAAAACAAACCCACGTTATAATAAACGAAACCCAGAAAATAAAACCCAAAAACACAAACCTCAGGTGCCGAAAGAGAGATCCAGCAATTGGCCCAGACTTGGGAAACTGCCAACCGGACCAAACCGAAACCGGCAAATAAACATCAACAAGCACCACAACTCTCACTTCAACAACCTCACCCTCACTCTCAGCAACATGCAACGCACGCGCTAAGATCTTAACACACTTGTGCATTACAAGCGCGCGAATTTGATGCACCACGCTCACACTACCATTCACCATCCCAATTACCCTCCTCCCTACTCTCTTCTTCTCCGCCACTGAATTACCGCTTTTCTTCAAACAACTCCCCCTCTTCGCCATTCTCTTCTTCTTCGTCGTCTTCTTCCCAACCGCATTACTGTTCTCTTGAAGAGAAACCGCGCCGTTCTGGCCGTAAGGATTGGAAAGCGGAGACAGAACGACGTCGTTTAAGGATTTGAATCTGATTTGTTGGTGGCTTCCGTCTGTGATGAGATGGCAATGAGAAAGGAAAGGGAGTGGGTGTGGTGATGTGAGAACTATACAGAGGTAACCGCAGAGTTTGTGGTCTGGGTAAGGATCATCATCGTGATCACCCATTGTCAAATTTAAATAAAATTAGGGCCTTTTGATTTGGGGATTTTATTTTGTAACCTGAAATCGTGGTTTTTATTAGGAAGGGAGGGAGGGAGAAGCGGAGAGCTAAGGAACTGGAGGCGGGTCTAGTTTGGGAGAAATTTTCCGTTGGTTTTGATGGTTTTTTTGGGTGAGGTGAGGGCGTGGCGGCGGGCGGTTTTTTTAATTAAAAATGTGAGGTCATTAATTAATATTTGTGTTAGCAGATGAATCTAATCCGTGTAGATTTCGGAATATTTTGTTTTGCTCCATGTAATTTAAAATTGATGGAAATTAATCCTAATAGAGAAATTGGCTTATTATCAACCCC
>Ga0325403_1001387_pt1 | contig 20067 bp, 12 predicted proteins | sample PopdelMetagenome_19_FD_205665 | JGI IMG/M metagenome (GOLD analysis project Ga0325403, IMG submission 205665) | Populus deltoides microbial communities from Bellville, Georgia, United States - Xylem-PdKOR-R4 | ecosystem: Host-associated > Plants > Phyllosphere > Stem > Wood/Secondary xylem... | reverse complement strand
TGGCTCGAATGGTAATGTTAATTGTCTGGGTTAGATGGCCAACAGATGGGTTACTCGCCTTCTTTAGCGGCGCGTGTGACCCCTCTAGTCTCAATTAATGACATTTCAAGGTATTCATTATTCATATATTTATTTCGTTAAGATTTTTTTGATTACACTGAAAGTATTATAATCGGAGCTCTAGACCTCGTTTGTTTCACAAAAAATGGTTTCCTGAAAACCATTTTCAAAACTTTTTTATGTTTATTTGTCATTATAAAAGTTGATCAATGAAAAACACTTTATAGTCAAAGGAAAAATTAGCTTGGTTTCTAGAAAAGTGTTTTCGTTTTATTTTGGACGGAAAACACTTTTCAAAAGTTGTGAAAAATTTAGAAATATTATGTTATTTGATGATTATATCAAATTTGATCCTTAAACTTTTGATTGTTATATATTTTGTTTTAATTTTTTTTTTCAATTTCATCCTTTAGAATTTGATTTAATTTGATTTTTATATCAACTTTGATCCTTATTTTTATGATTGTTACTTGTTTTTATCTTATCATTTTTTTAATTGAAATTTTTTATCTATCAAATTTGGTCTTTATTTTTTTATTGTTATTTATTTTATTTAAAATAATTTATAAAATTATTTTTTTAATTTCATCATCTTTCAACTTTTTTATCTATTAGATTTAATAGCTATTATTTTAATTGTTATTTATTTTATTTGAGATAATTTATGAAATTAGATTTTTTTTTAATTTTATTTTTGTTCAACCTTTTAATTCGTAAGATTTTTTTATCGTTATTTTAATAAACTTGAAAAAAATATTAATAATTTATTTTTCAGCTCATTTTCTATAACATAGTCAAATACTGGAAAATATTTTCTAATTTATTTCTCATGATACTACCAAATATAAAAAAATAATTCACTTTTCAGGAATTCATCTTCCAATAAAATCATTTTTTAAAAAAATTATTTTTCAGCAATCAAACAAAGCTAATATGTCTTCAATATTCATTATTTATTTATTTGTTCCTTTCCTTTTTATCTCTTTTACTTTGCATTTTGTGCCAATTCATTTCTTCTCTTCTCTTTTCCTACTGTAGAATTGTCTTTGTTTCCTTTGTGTCCATGGGATCTTCATAAAACTTATGAGTTGATTATAATTCTTTGGATGGAAATTTGTAATTCTAGATTTTTTTTATTTTTTATTTTTATTGTATTATTAAAAAATGTTTTTCAAATAAAAAAAGTGAATTATCCACCTCAAGTCATGAATGAATTAGAAATTATCGTAGCAATAAGAAATTCAATGATCTTCTAAAGAAGAAAGAAGACACGAGAACTTTAAAATTGTGTATCAAACAATTTTGTTTAAAAAAATTAATTTTTTTATGAAAATTAATTTTATATATTTTTAAATTATTAAAAAAAATTTAAAATAAAAAATATTATTTTATTACATTTTTTTTTTATGATGCCAGCTGAAAAATAAAAAAGCAACCTATTTCAACCTATCTTCACCAAATCTTTGGTTGTAACGCCCCTGGCCTACTACATTTACGTTAACCAACCCAAACAAGCCACGTGTAGAAACTACGTGCAAACGTCAAACGAAGATGCTCCTCAATCAACGAAGTGGTGAACTCTGAAACCACTCCTACACTATATAACATGCCTCCTCCTCCTCCTCGTTCAATCTAAAAAGAAAATCAAGAAGCAGACGGATTCCATTTCAAGTAACGCAATGGGTTTGCAGGTACAGCAATCCTATTTAATTCATTCTTCATGTAAATTAACCTCTTGTTTTGATTGGTTATTGAAAATCAACCTCTATTGATTAGATCTGACATGGGATTTGATTGTTTGATTGCTTTTATCAGTTTGGATTATGCATTAGAATTAGTTCATGTCTGGTCCTCTTGGATTTGTATACGAAGGGGCAGTGTTAATTTTCATGGTTATTAGTGTTTCCCAGTGTAAGTGCATGAAAAACTCTTGGTTGCTCTGTTTTAATACGAATCTAGATTCTTTGGTTTTCAGATCTGTTTCTTCTTCTTGATTGGTTATTATTTAGTATTGTTGAAGATCTATGTTTGGATATATCAAATTTGCAATGTTGTGGTTTTGCATGCTGCTGTAATGACTTCTGTGGTCATGATACTCTGGTTCAAAGCTAGATCAGGGCATCTATTTGTCAACTTTTTCTTTATTGAGTCAAATCTGAGATCAGGGCTATCTATGGGAAGTTGATGGCTAGTAATATTTTGCAGTCTATCTTACTTATGCTTAGAGTCACTGTCTAGTCATGGATCGACATCTATTTAGGCAATCAATTCTCTCTTTATATGATGCATTTCCTTCTCTAGTTTTCCAAGACACGAGATTTATGCAATTTATTTGGAAATAGACGTGAAATACAAAACACTTTGCCTCAGCTATTCGGCTTAAGTTATTTGGCACGCTTGACGTTTAAGTTGTCACAAATTGGGCTGGCCTCTGCAGGAGGAATTTGAGGAGCACGCTGAGAAAGCCAAGACACTGCCAGAAAATACAACAAATGAGAACAAACTTATTCTCTATGGGCTCTTCAAGCAAGCCACTGTTGGACCAGTGAACACCAGTGAGTTCTTTGCTCCAATGATCAGATGGCTTTCCCCTGATTAATTTCTTGATCAAAAGTATAGCTTTATTGAAGTCAACATTTTTCTCTTCCGACTGTCTTTTTATTGACTCGTACTGTTTATGGCAATCTGCAGGCCGCCCTGGAATTTTCAACATGAGGGACAGGGCAAAGTGGGATGCATGGAAGGCTGTTGAAGGTATTGGTTTGAAATTCATGGTTGTAGGATATTGGTTTGTTTTCTTTGATACAACTGTTTCCTTTTTTTTTTTTCTCAGGGAAATCCAAGGAGGAAGCAATGAGTGACTATATCACCAAGGTTAAGCAGTTGCTGGAAGAAGCTGCTGCTTCTGCCTAGTGTAGTGAACATTTATTTATGTTCATGTTTCCTTGTGTTTGAAATAGTTGAAACACAAGTTAATAATTTGTTGTATTGAAACCTTTTCTCTGAATTCTGCCCGTCGAGTTAGTTTTGTTAGCGTGTGCTTCCATTAAAACTGGTTTGGAACCATGTTGGGATGATTTTTAGTTAATGTCTTATCATTTTCTGATCCTTTCTGGACTCCCATGAGAAACCAATGACAGACTGATTGCACTGATATGATGATTCACAATTTTTAATGGAACCGGTTTTTAATTCCAGTAATTACTCCAGAAGGGAGAGAAAAATGAGAGAATAAAAAAAAGTGATCTTCGAACTTGGGTGGAAATATTTCTTCACTCCTACCTTCAGGAAACAAGTTCAAGCAAATTACAGTTTGCAGGTTGGAGCTGCTGTAATTAAGCTGAGCAAAACTGTTGATTTTCAAGTGATGAATGTAATTTGGTCTCGACATAAATAACATCGCACGAAACCGATTTTCCATGTATTTTTTGTAATTGCGTGCCGCCCTGAGTGATTTGGTTTCGATTTCCACATGCACATGGACATGAATCAAAAGGTGTGATTACTTCCCACCCAAACCTATCTTCTCCAGAATTAAATAGCATTAAATTTTCTCTATCTGTATGAAACAGTCTCTATCACTTTAAGCTATGGACAGAAAACACAGAAAACCTATTTGTAAAGGCTTGACTTAATACCAGAATACCAAGACCAGCATTTTGTTTTGACTAGGTGATGGCTTCATTTTGATAGGGATGCTGCCACAAACATAGTGGAACGATCATATTTCCATGGTGCCCCTGGCTGCTATTTTCAAGCATTGGATCAGGATATTTACCAGAAGGGCTTGTGTGTTTCAGTTAGATCAGTACTTGAGACTACCAGTCAGAAAATTGTAATGAACAGAAGGATACTAGAAATATAATATTCACGTTGACAAGAGGCATCGTCTCTGGTCAGAATTCCATTAAGATCTCCAATAATTCTGGCCAACCATATTTCCAAGTTTCTCTGGATTTCTTTTAAGTTGTTTCTCATGGAGTCGAAGGAACGTCTCGTGGTGAGCTTGGCCTGGCTCCCCACCTCGTCCCCATAGTAGATCTTACCAGTCTCATTTTGTAATGCCATCAGCTTCCGTCCGCTGTCAGATGCACGTTACTGGAGTCGAAATGCTTCAAGCAAAAACTCTGTTTGCCTCCGTGTTGCAAACTCTAGCCTGAGTGGTGGTTCATAGGGATCTCTAATTGTTTTTTAAAAATTTAATTGTTGTTTGATTTTCCATGCCAAACTATCACAAACTAAAAGTATATTTATTTTTGTGTTTGAAAAATAATTTTTAAAATTTATTTTATTTTAAATTAATTTTTTAATATTTTCCTATTATTTTGATATAATGACTTTAAATATAATTTTTTAAAATAAAAAAAATATTATTTTAATATATTTTTATATGAAAAACACTTTAAAAAAATCACTACCATACTTTTAAAAACCCACAAAGTTTAATTGATGTTTGTATTAAAAAAATATTTTTTAGTAATTTTAATATAATAATATAAAAAAATAATATGTAAAAAAAAAAATATAGTTTTACCGAATAATCAGCATCACAAAATCTCGGAAACTATTGTTGTGGCTTGGAAAAAGGAAGTACTCAATTATTACTTGACAAGTAAAAGACATAAATAACCTCTTAGAGGCACTTTCAAAACCAACCAAATCGATCCTTAAACTGGGGCCTTTTATCGTCTTTCCAAATAAAGGCCACCTTGCTGGGCTTCTTACCAACAAATGGGCCAGAACACGTATCTGGGTTCCATAATTATTTAATTTTCAAAAAACCAACAAACGAGATAGGAGAAAAAACTCTTTCTCCACTCCTGCCTCCTTGCCTTCCCGTTCCCAGATTGAAAATTCAAAAAACTGAAAAAGGTAAAGCAGCACCACTTCCACCGCACTCAAATCTGAAAGAAAACACGCAGTTTGCCTTTCCTTCAGGTTTTTTTCTTTCTCACTTCACTTCTCTTTCTGTTTGGCAGCTTAGAAAGTTTAACCAAGACTAAAATTGTTCAAATTTCAAATTTATCTCTTCATTTCAATTAATTTATTTTTCCTTGTAGCTTAATAAAAAAAATTTCCAAGTTTTTTGCTATCCTTCCTCAGGTTACAACAAACAAACACATGTAAATTTATTTTGACAGAAATGTCCCTCCTCAGTAGATTCTTTTACCGGAGACCCCCTGATGGCTTACTCGAATTTGTTGATAGAGTTTACGGTAATTAATTTTCGATTTATTTAATTTTCACAATATGTGGCGTTCTGTGTGTTAATTCTGTGTGTTTTTGTTGATTATGTGTGTTTTGCAGTGTTTGATTCTTGTTTTTCCACTGATGTATTACCGGATGGAATGTACCAAATTTACCTGCACGAAATAATAACTGAATTATATGAGGAATTTCCGGACTCTTCGTTTCTGGCCTTTAATTTTCGGGAAGGCGAGAAACGGAGTCAGCTTGCAGAAATTTTGTGTCAGTATGATGTTACTGTAATGGATTATCCGCGGCAGTATGAGGGTTGTCCATTGCTGCCATTGTCTTTGATTCAGCATTTTCTTCGTGTTTGTGAGAGTTGGCTTTCGAAAGGGAATCATCAGAATGTTATCCTTTTTCACTGTGAGAGAGGGAGTTGGCCATTGTTGGCATTTCTTTTGGCCAGTTTCTTGATTTTTAGGAAGTTGCATAGTGGTGAGAAGAGGACTCTTGAGATTGTTCATAAAGAGGCTCCTAAAGGGTTCTTGCAGCTCTTGTCGCCGCTCAATCCTTTTCCATCTCAACTTCGTTATCTTCAGTATGTGGCCAGGAGAAATATAGCACCTGAGTGGCCACCTCCTGAACGGGCGCTTTCTTTGGATTGTGTCATTTTTCGTGCCATTCCCAGTTTTGATGCTGGAAATGGGTGTAGGCCAATCATTCGTATTTTTGGTAGGAACTTGCACACAAAGGGTGGACTTTCTACGCAGATGCTCTTCTCTATGTCTAAGAAGAAGAAGTCTGCCCTTCGGCACTACTGCCAGGTGAGAGGCTTGCTGTTCTATGCCATTTCATATTACTTTATACTCAATTTCTCTTTCCCAAGGCAATGTGAAATTGACTGTTCTTTCTTTGTAGGCGGACTGTGATGTGATAAAGATTGACATTCAATGTTTGGTGCAAGGAGATGTTGTCTTGGAGTGTCTGCATTTGGACTTGGATTCTGAAAGGGAAGTTATGATGTTTCGTGTAATGTTTAATACCGCTTTTATTCGATCCAATATATTGATGCTCAATTCTGACAATTTGGACATTCTTTGGGATTCAAAAGAGCGGTATCCAAAAGGCTTCCGTGCAGAGGTGAATTAATTATCAAATGAACCGTTTCTTTTCTTTCTCAATTTTGCATTCCATTTGATTAAATTACATGTCAAAGTTCAGGTTCTGTTTGGGGAGGTTGAGAGCATCTCCTCTCCGAAAGCCCCAACTACAATTTTAAATGGTGAGGAAAAAGGTGGATTGCCGATTGAAGCCTTTTCAAGAGTTCAAGAACTATTTAGTGGCGTTGAGTGGGTTGATAGCAGTGACGATGCTGCATTGTGGTTGCTTAAACAGCTATCAGTCATTAGTGATGCCAGAGAATTTTCAAGAATGCAAAGTCAAGTGAGTTCATATGCATCACCTGTTGATTCTGAAGATGAAAATAATGCATCTAGCACTGCTGATAGTTCGGATGAAGCATTTGATTATGTTTCCAAGTCTACAGCTGAAGGAATGAAACCATTGATGTCAAATAGTGTTGAGTCAGTTCCCTTATCTGCTGAAAGTAATGATCCACAGGATTTGGATCTATCTACAGACCCTCCACCTCAAGTTTCAGTCAAGGGTGTACCATCCTCTCTTAATCAACAATTATCAGTTGCAGGTGTAGGAACTCTGACTTCTCCATGCCCCCCTCAACCCCCTCCACCACCCCCTTTTGCTCGCACACCACCACCACCTCCACCACCACCACCGCCCCATCCTCCATCTTCTATTTCTAACCAAAGTCCTCTGTCAGTGGCTGCTCCACTAGACCCATACCCTCCTCCCCCCCCTCTGCCACCATCACCTCCTCCACGTCCCTCTACTACTACTAGCAATAGTAAATCTCCACCACCACCACCACCTCCACCTCCACCTCCACCACCACCTCCTCTTCCTAATGTCTCTAGTGGACATTTATCAACAGCTTCGGTTCCCACTAGTAAAAGAGATATTCCACCACCTCCTTGTCCACCTCCCCCTCCCAACTTCTTCAATAAAGATGCTTCTTTACCACCTGCCTCTCATAATACATGTCTGCTACCACCACCTCCTCCTCCTCCTCCTCCTCTTCCTAACTTCAGTAAAGATTCTGGTACACCACCTCCTCCCACCTGCAGAGGCCCACCACCACCACCACCACCTCCTCCTCCTCCTCCTCCTAACTTCAGTAAAGATTCTGTTACACCACCTCCTCCCACCTGCAGAGGCCCACCACCACCACCTCCTCCACCTCCCCTCTTGAGTTCTTCTAAAGGCCCACCACCTCCTATTTCTTCTAAAAATAGACAATCCTCTGTGCCACAGCGGCTTCCAGTGCCTCCACCACCACCACCACCACCACCACCACCATTCTCAATGAGTACAACTAATAATGTTAAAACATCACCACAACAGCCGCCGCCGCCACCACCACCACCCCCTCCTCCTACGACACTATCTTCAAGTTCAAAATCTATTGCTAGTTGTATTGGTGGGGCACCACCTCCTCCACCTCCGCCTCTGCCTCCTTTTGGTCGCAACCCTGCTAATACCCCAAGGCCACCTCCTCCTCCTCCTCCTCCTCCTGGTCGCAACCCTACTAATGCCCCAAGCCCACCTCCTCCTCCACCTGGACCTACACGTCCCACTTCCACAGCACCGCCTCCGCCACCCAAGCCTCCTGCAGCTCCCCCTCCACCACCTGGTCGTGCCTCAGTACCAGGTCCACCTCCACCTCCTGGAGCAAAGGGCTCTAACGTGCCACCACCTCCACCTCCATCTGCAGGAAGAGGAAAAGCTTCTTTAGGGGCAAATAGCCATGTAAGAGGTCGAAGTGCTGGTGGGTCTGGTAATGCCCCCAAGAGAGCTTCTCTAAAGCCCCTGCATTGGGTGAAAGTTACTCGAGCAATGCAAGGGAGTTTGTGGGCTGACTCGCAAAAACAGGAAAACCAATCAAGGTTTGTGCATATGGTTAAAGATCAACATTACATTGCCTGCTTGATAGCTCATTTAGATGCACATATATCCTTTATGCTGAATAACTTTGACAAATGTACACAAATTTTACTTGGAACTCACAGAATGAATTCAGAAACTCTCCAGTAATTCAACCACTCATTTTATGTTTCCCCCTTTCCATATGTTATAGCATGTATCTTGCTTGCATTAGTGATCTCACCCGATGAATGTTGATAGCAGGGCTCCTGAGATTGATATATCAGAACTTGAAAGTTTGTTCTCAGCAGCCTCTGTTTCAGATGGGAAAGGCAGTATTAAAGCTGGAGGTCGACGTGGTTCTCACATTAACAAACCTGAGAAAGTGCAATTGGTAAGGTGTTTTATTTGTTTAAGTGGGTGCGCACTTATTGCATTGTATTAGTCCAGATTCTCTGTACTTTTCAGTAATATATTTTCAAGAAGAGAGAATCAATGAGATAACTTTCTACTTTAAACAATAATTCTTCTTTTTGAATTAAAAGCGTTAATTTTTCTTTTCAAAATAAGGGATAAGCTTTTAATTTGAAAATATCCGAAGTTTAACCTGGAGAACTAACAGTAAATAAATTTCATGTCAAAGCTGAAGGCTGTATAATAGGAGATTAAGGCTGATCTAAGGAACCTAGTTTATAATGCCTCGTAGGCAGGATTTGGAATCTGAACTCTACTTTTATGGATGAAGTTCGAAAATTGGCTTGAAAAAATGTCCATTATAAGGGAGCAGAATTGATACTTTCATAGAGTTTAGAAGTAACAATTCAAAGTTCCCCATATTGCTGCGTATTATGGGCAAGCCATAATTCTTGTTGAGTACTAGATTTTCCCTCAGATTGAACTCTAGGTTTTGGTGCTTGAATTAAATCATAAAATGAATCTAGCATAAATTGGTTGATTGGTGCGCAACGAACTCCCAATTTTTTCAGTATGATGAACACCAAAATCAATATTGTCAAGTATGTGAAAGTAAGAAGCAACAACACTAGAAACAAGTAAGTGATAAAGAAAATAACAATAAAGTATGAAGCTCTGGAGCCACTTGAAGAATCTCAAGAACTTCAATGCTTGAAATTGAGTGATCTCACAATACAACTTCCAATAACTGACTTTCTTAATCATCTCTGCTCCTTTTGCACCATAGTTTGCAAACTAGAGTATTGTAATTACAAGTTTGAAATTTGATATTGAGCTGGTTTACACATTGTCACATAAAAGAAGTGGCTTTGAATCCTTCAAATTAGTGAGCTGATGCTTCAAAGCCAGTGATATAGTCACAACCACCTAGAAATCTTCTTCTTTTTGTGTATGCGCATGTGTGTTAGAGTCATTTTTTTTCTTCTGCAGCTATTTTTACTGTCATCATTGTCAAAATAACAAAGCAGTGAGATCTTTTCATGTAAATCATGGACATTTTACTTATTGGCACTTATGACAATTGAAATTTGACGTTTGATTTACCTGTACCATGCCCGTAGTGGGATTGATCATATCAAAATTGAAAATGAGCTAGTCTACTGTTGTGCAACAATTAGATATAATGATGTTTCAAATACTCATTTTCTCACTGATTTTTAAATTCAGCATCTGCTGATCACAACTGGTAAAAGGGAAGTGCTTTTAACTCTTCCCACTTTGATCAAGAAATATCTTCTCTTTGAATTCAGAAGTACAAAGAGTTATCTTTATCATGACTCGAGTTTTTGGTTGAATTTCTTTCTGTAGGTAGACTTGCGAAGAGCCTATAATTGTGAAATAATGCTCACAAAAATTAAAATTCCTTTGCCAGACATGATTGTAAGTCCATCTTTCTTGTCAGCTACTTTACAACTTGTATCATTCAGTTGGCTTGGACTGAATTTAGCTTTCCTAATTTTTATCTTCCTCTGTATGTTCAGAAAGCAGTTCTAGCTTTGGATTCCTCAGCTTTAGACATTGACCAGGTTGAGAACCTCATCAAATTTTGTCCTACCAAGGAAGAAATGGAAATGCTGAGGGTAATCTATTCTTTTATCACCTAACAATATATCACATATGTTCATACATGCTACTTTGTCACATTTGATTCTTGTATCTAACTCGTGACTCTGAAAAAAGGAAGAGAATATCGACAAAAAATTCAAATAATTAAAGATTTGCTGATTATGTTGTTTTCTGATATAACCAAAATATATTTTTAAAGAGCATGGAGTTAAATATAGAGCAACTAAATTAGAAAAAGAAAATACTATAAAGAAAAGAATGAGAAAAATGAACGGTACAATCATTCATTTGATGTGCAAATTATAATGATTTGTTAGTCTTCACAAAATTATGACTCCAGTTTGCAAATATTTGCAAGTCATAATAATTCAGTACAAAAGTGTTGTGGTAGTACACCAAATATCTGCAAGTCTCAATAATATTGTCTCTTTTACTATGTTATAGATTTTTTAGGCTCGAGTTTCTGGAGCACACTTGCAATGAATGTCTCATGTGAGATCTTGCTGCTTCGATGCTTAAGATGTTTCAGAAGGGAGCCTTTTGGCCTTTTTTATATTAGGCTTGGAGCTGAAGTTAGCACATCCTTTATTCTATCAGAGAGAAAAGTACATGCTAGTTTATTTTGTTTTTCTTTTGGTATGGTGAAACACAAATGTGAAGTACTATTAACTGCATGGATGGTGTGAGATATGTTATAGGGATGCATGATGGCTAATTGTAGGTAACGTTTATGAATCAAAACCCAAGTTTTCTTAACAACAAAATTAAGCCTTTAAATATTGTAATATAATCAACAAAACAAAGCCTTAGCAGATTAAACAATTTAAAAAATACACCAACCAAATTTATGGTGACAGTATGAGTCATGTAAATTTGGTATGCTTATTTGCAGCACAAAGGCAATGTGTTATTTATTTGCTTTTACTTACATGCTCTTGTTAATATTTGCAGAATTATACAGGTGACAAGGAAATGCTTGGAAAGTGTGAACAGGTAAATTCCAATGCTCTTACCTTGAATGCATGCACTGCTCGTATCTAGATGGCTAACAAGATTTTGTTGCTCAGTTTTTCCTGGAGTTGATGAAGGTTCCACGAGTTGAAGCTAAGTTGCGAGTATTTGCGTTCAGAATTACCTTTTCTAGTCAGGTATATTTCTGGATTACTCGTATTTGATTCAGAATGCTATTATTGTGGGATAACTTGGCATTCATCATATGTTTTCCTCAGGTGGATGACTTAAGACGAAATCTGAATAGTATAAATGATGCTACTAGAGAGGTATCTTTAAAAATAATTGGTTATGAAGTACAAAGATGAATGTTTGTTTGTTCTGAATATTTAATGCACAATATACTTTCAGGTAAAAGAATCCGCAAAATTGCGTCAGATAATGCAAACAATTCTCACTCTGGGAAATGCTTTGAATCAAGGCACTGCACGAGGTATCACTCTGCTTGTGAAAGTTACAGTTTCTTTTGTTTAAATTTGCTGGCCTTATACCTCTTCTTGTATTATACGTTCTCATTTCATACTACTCATCTTTATTGCAGGATCTGCTGTAGGATTCAAATTGGACAGTCTTCTTAAATTATCAGATACTCGTGCAAGAAACAATAAAATGACATTAATGCACTACTTGTGCAAGGTAGATAAGCTTAAACTAGAAACTTCAAATTATCATATTGTTAGCTGAGTAAGTGTTACAACATTTAATGCTTGATATTCTCATTTTTTTTGTCATTTTCTTGAAGAACTTGCTACTAACAAAAGAACAGAAAATATGATTGCCAGTGTTCTACTTGTTTGATGATTATATCTTCATATATAGGTTTAGATTATACACTTAGCCTATTGCTATTCTGATTGTTTAATGCTGTATTTTATAACTGATTGACCCTTTTGCTGTGTTTAATTTATTCTTACGAGTTTAGATGTGTCCCACTTTTGTAAATTTTCCACAAAAATTCTTCTAATGGTATGGGCATTCATGGGATGCCTTAATTGTTCTGTTGTCTTGATTCTAGCTACTAGCTGAGAAAATGCCGGAGTTGCTAGACTTTGATAAGGACCTTGTTCATTTAGAAGCTGCCTCTAAGGTATCCTTAATAGATTCTTAGCGCTAGCTTCTTCCTTGATTACTTGTAACTTGCTGATTGTCACTGAAGCCGATATGTTCTCTTATCACTTGTTTCCTCCTGCTTTGGTTTACCAGATTCAACTGAAAACTCTGGCTGAAGAAATGCAAGCTGTGAGTAAAGGCCTTGAAAAGGTTGAACAAGAACTCACCACTTCAGTAAATGATGGTGCCATCTCCACTGGCTTTCAAAAGGTGAGCATGAGTACAGATGCTTGGCTACATTTTTAAGCTCACAAAGATAACCTTGAGTATGATTTTCTTAGTATTGATATATTCATTTATGTCTCTTGAACTAACATTTTCCCCCTTTACAGGTCTTGAAGAATTTCCTTGACACTGCTGAATCTGAAGTTAGGTCACTTATCTCATTATATTCTGAAGTGGTAAGGCCTCAACAAACTCTAGATGTTTGCACTACGTAGTTATTACATGCAGTTACTGGTTTTATCCCTAAATTCCTCATTCTTTATCTTTCAGGGAAGAAATGCAGATTCCTTGTCTCAGTACTTTGGAGAGGATCCGGCTCGTTGTCCCTTTGAACAAGGTTAATAACCAATGCTTTTTGTTTATTTCTTCTTTTCAAAAGATGCAGTATAGTTCACTTTATGTTGTTTTTGGCATTTGTGCAATAATAGGTATACACGATTTGGCATGTTCTGATTTTTTTCCCTGGCATGGAAGTTCTGATTGATTGGGTCATTGTTGATTCTTCTGTAATGAATCATAAAAAAATAAACAAGCTAACAAAAACCAAAATTCTTATTTGTCATTTTGCGGATTTTGAAGCTGTCTTTGCAATCTCATAGAAATTAGTTTTATAATGTCAATGGTGTCAACTGATGTTCGTTTTGTCATGCTTGCATTTTGCAGTGACGCAGATCTTGGTTGTTTTTGTTAAATTGTTCAAAAAGTCACGAGAGGAGAATGAAAGACAGGCTGATGTTGAAAAGAAGAAATTGGAAAAGGAAGCCATGAAGGAAAAGGCAACCACTAATTTATCTGCTAGGAAAGATGGTGTTGATAGCGATAAGTCAACGCTTGGCTTTCAAATTCAGAAAGACCTCCTTAATCATGGTTCTAATCACACGACAACCTGAAGGAGATTCTTGGAGGAGGTTAGTCTTGCAAGCTAATGGGGGCAGCATCCGCGGTTCCTCAAAGTCCACGTTAAAAGCAGTAGAATAGTGCTTTACAGAGCCAAATGCAACTCAACAATGTGTTAAATTTTACTTGCTTAGAACCAGGAATTTCATGGCGAGTTGTCCTTCCCCGGCACAAACCCTTTTTTCTGGTCATGGACGGACTGAATCCCCAACATATGCCTTAGATATTATATAGCCCCCACAAACTGTACATAGCACATGAAATCCGCCATCACCTCCACGTAGTTCCCATCCCAAGTGATGATATTTATGATAATATATCACTGTAGAGAATCAAAACTTTGTGGCAGTGGCTGTAGTTCCCCGGAGAACTAGTTTTGCAGATAATGATATCTGATATCGGTTCTTCCGTGGAAAATTTCAGCGCAGTCAATAGCATTATTGAAAGTTTCAATGGTTGCCTTCGTGATGTTAGAAGATTCACTTGGTTGATTTTACAGCAGTATAAGAGCAAGGCCATTCGTATCAAAGAATACAAAAAAGCTAATTTATTTTTAAAGAATAACGTAGTACAATAGAATGAATCTGATGGCTTTGGGAGCATGTCAACGCTACACACACACTTGCATAAATTCAGGACCGCCTTAAAGAATTAATGATATCCGATTGGAGCAGGTGTATGCTTTAACTCGTGTCCTTGACATTGAATGTCCTGCAATTCAGAAAATTCAATCAAATGAGATAAATCCGACCACAAATGCCACCTACAGGGACAACAATTTTCACGGCTGCAAGTGTGAATTCTTACCGATGCGTAGTGGTTAAGGTCTCGGTGATGTGCTTCATCAGCTCTTATAACGAACACAACATCACGAAGCGTGGAGTTGGGAGGCAAGCGCCAGTAGTCAATGGCAATAGCAGGGGCAGGCACGTTCTCAAAATTACCATTGTCCAAGTCCTCGAGGAACTCTGAGTAGGAGTTCACCGCCTCCTCTTCCAAGTACCCTACTATACGGTGTGCAAGCTTCGGAGAGGCTAAATATGCCAGAAAATAAGCATTGAAGAAGGCACCTTGGACAGCAAATACAAGGGCTCGTTCGTACCACTGGGGCTTAGCTATTTCAACGAAGGTCATAAGATGCATCCGCTCGTTCTCAGCTTCTTCTAAAAGAGCTTTTATCCAGCCTCCACTTTGCTCGAATCGTCGTAGTGATTTGCAATGCAAGAGCATCCCTCCAACCATGCCTGGAACAGCAGCTACTGTCTCTAGCAGCATGGCATGGCACATATGCCGTCTCTATCACAATTGATGAAAAATTAGCTCGTAAGTTATTAGATTCTGATGTCTCAAGCACAGCGAATTCTGTTTATAAACTTGGGCAAAGCAAAAGATTGTGTAGGATAGCTACCTGGAAGAATAAGTAAGTGGGGTATTTGAGGACCTGGACGGTCCAGTAGGCAAATTTATCCATTGTTGTACCAGGCTTATGGTGCTTCTTCACATCAATTGAGATGTCAGGTTTGTAGGACTCCCATGGCTGCAAATCAGGAAACGAAAATGCTTCAATTATTCAAGTAGATATGCAAACTTAGTTCAGTAACTTCGCGGATTTGACAATTGCAGCAGTGGATTAATATAAATGCACATACCCTGAAGCAGTTCCACTTCCAAGCTGTGCCATCCTCCTTGGTGATCTTGGGGGGAGTCACACCCCAATAGCTCACGATGACCTTACCATCTTCTGTAGTAAATGAATTGGCAGCTGCCTTTGGTTTCTCCTCTTCACTTGGCATAACAGGTGGTGCTGAAGCACTCCAACCTCGGACCCCATAAGAAGCAAATCTGGTCGAGCTCATGCCTGCAGTTGCAGGCCTAGAAAAAGTGGTTGTGTTTGACAAGAAACGCGGGCCAAGTTGCCCCAGAAGCAACCTGGAAACCTTCGTTGCTGTGCTCTGACTCATAATCAAAGACGAAGAGAAATGTGAAAAACAATATTGTAATCTTGCTTTGTTAGTGTTATTGCTGTGTATGATGGAGGTTGGTTCTTACAAGAAGTATTTATATAGCTGTGTAGGTCTATGATTACAATATCATGTTTGAATCTCGTGAGAAATCGGAAATCAGGAGGAAAGGCAAGAAAGATGGCTACAAAACAACAAAGTAGCCTGGTTTGACACGCTCCATTTTCTTGGAGTTCTATTTGGATGGGATAAGTACTCTCGAATGTGCTTTGAAACCACGAGGTTCAAATTTTTTTTTTTTTGAAGCGGACAATTGGCAAACATGACAAGTTAAAATGTCAATGACTGAAAGTAAATGCAATAAGCAAATGAATAAATAAATAAATAAAATGGTAATGATAATCCAATGTAAATGCCTGCTTTGATTATTTTTACTTCATGAAGTTTCTGGATATTTGATATTTCTGTGTTGAAATTGTCCCTTCCCATCTACAAAAGACTTCAAATTTATTAAATTTGTTTGGGAGGCACGTCTTTACAGCATCTCAAAGATATTATTTTAAATAGTTAATTCAATAAAATAATATTTTAAATAATATAAATATAGCTTTTTTTTACAGTGTATATTTTAATGAAAAAAAAAAAACCATTTGAAAAGCTAATTGTATTGAAATTAAATAAATAAATATTTTATTTTTTCTTAATAATTTTGATATTATTTTTTTTCACCCAACTATATTTAATTGGTTTATTGTTTTGTTGGTCAGTTAGTTTTGATTTTTTTAAAAGATGTGAAAATATTATTTTTATGAGAAAAAAATATTTTATTAATTTTTAACAAGAAAAGTTAAAATATTAATCTTTAATTTTTTAAGCTCTTCACTTAACATCTTCGTTGAAGTTGCCCTTACACCTGAAACTTTATAGTCAAAGGTCAATCCTGGGGGGCAGTATGGACCACATTCGGATTGGGCCACGACAAGCAGGATGGCCTGGCCTGGTCTGGTCTGGAATTTAAGGTGGAAAGGACCTTAGAGACTTTTGGGCCTGTTTGTTTCTGCGTTTCAAAAGCGCTTTTGACAAAATTTGAAAATTTTTTATTTTTTTATTAACTTCAAATTAATATGTTTTTAGTGTTTTCAAATCATTTTGATGTGCTGATGTCAAAAATAATTTTTAAAAAATAAAAAAACATCATTAGCATGTATTTTGGCACGAAAAGCTATTTGAAAAGCAACCGCAACCACACTGCCAAACACACCCAAAAATGAATCATGCCCTCGTGGCAGCATACCCACAAGGCCATCACAAAGAAAATGCTCTCGTGTTTAAGGCATGGCTGCTCACCTTGCCACTCCCCCCCCGCCCCCTATTCCGGTGTCTTTTATATATTTATATGATTTCTTTAATTAAATTATTTAGCAATTAAAATAAACGTTCGTCCGAAGTGTAAGGATTTAAAATTTATAGGAAAAACTTATTGTTTTTAGTTAGAATTATTTTTTTATTACTGCATTTCTTTTTTGATAAAATTATTATTTTTTTAAAGAGAGAAGAAATTGTATTTCTTTAATAAAAAATTCGCAATCCTTTATTTATATATATATATTTATCTTGAAAAAAAGCATATCTTTAGTGTTAGAAGCACAACCTATATCAGTTATTTCTTTATACTATAATATTGAAGCAATGTCTTGAATTTATAATAATATTTACAATGATAAATCAAGACATATAAATATTCAATAGTGATATGTTTGAGAGTTAATTATAAACGGAGTAATCATCATTGTCTATGTGAAGTCTGTGAATAATTTAGCAGATCCACTAACAAAAAATCTATCTAAGGACATAATAAAGAAAACAACTAGTGGAATGAGTTGAAACTTGTTATTAAAGGTACCGCTAATGGTAACTCAACTTTGGATTAGCAAAAAATTTATCTCCAAGTTTAATAGGTAATAACAAGTTGATATTTAACATTTGTTCGACATTGATAACTAATTTTGAATCCTATTTTAATAATATTCAATGCGTTCTATTATGTAAAGAAAAATGAGCAATGACTCTTAATGAAATTTAAAGTTTGTGTTTAAAATAATATAGGCATATATAACCTCACATCTATGAATATAAAAGTATTGTTGTTTTTGACAAGAGTTGAGGTTTTCTCTTGTAAATATTCATGAAAATAAGATTTTAGCACATAGTCATGATAAATGTTAAACAATTATAAACCTCTTTAAGAGTTTGGATATTATAGTATGTGTGGTATCTTTGATTCCACAAAAAAAAATTTTGGTTTAATCTACAGACACCAAGTATAATTCAAGTTCTAACACTAATTGATGGTTTAAATTGCAAAATACCTTATTGAAAGTATAATTCTATCAAATAAAAATACATTCATTACAAATTAGTGGGGGATTGTTGGTGTAGTTTGTAAATGAATAAAGAAAGAAAAGATTTCTATCATATATTAAAAAAGAAACACTCCCTCATAAATATTTATAAGTGTGAGTTTTTATTATATAGTAAATTGAGTGAAAGCCAAGATAGATGAGATCTCCTAGTGAGTTTTCTAATGTTATTATATGTATATTTATAATACAAGAAAGATGAAACTTGAAACTTAATATGTCAATGAGATTAATTCTTTTTTTGAGTTTATTTCTTTTAATTTTTATAATTAATTATGGCAATTGCAACTACTAGAATAAAACTAAATAATATCTATTCAATTTAATTTAAAATATAATTGTTGAATTAATAGTCATATAGTTTCATTAACAGTCATAATGTTTCATTATAATACTTTAATTCTATATAAATTTGCTACTACACAAAGAAAAAAAAAGATATACAAAAAACATATTTCCTTTACCTTTTCTTTTATTATTATTCTTTTAGAGGTTTAGAGAGTTTAGTTATATCATGTCTCTATACGGGACAAATAAACACCTTAAAAATAATATTTTCATGATTCTAAGCTGACTTTTTATTTGTTTATGTACCAAATCAATTTACTAATAATATCAAGTTTCATGAAAATACTGAAAAGTTTTTAAGAATTTAAATATTATTTTTTATGTTTATTTTTTTTATCCAAGTCATAGTGAGAGCGCGGTCAATAAACTATTTCTATACTAAAAGATCGAGAATTAATATGGAGCTTTTACTGTTCATATGAATAATAAAGTTCATTTTTTTTTTCTTTTAGTTTCCCCTTTCATTTATTTCCATTCCTCCTTTTTATTTATTTCAAATTTATCATTTTTTTTTCAATTTTATTCTTAATTTTTTTTCACAATCATCTAAACTGCTTTTAAATCAAGCAAGTTTACACATCAAAACAACTCTTATGTGATTTAATTTTAAATACAAGCCAGTAAGGAGTTAGATCGAGTTAGATTGAAAGGTTTTTTTAATGTAAGTTTTATCTTTAGACTTTTTTTATTGGTTGGTCATGTTACCTTCGGATTGGTCACGTCGACTGGGTCACATCGAGAATTTTTTACACAGTTTAATTTTAAACCCAAGCTATGCAAGAAGTTGGTCCGAAAGATTTTTTATATCAGTTTTATTTTTTTTTCTTAATTTCATTTTCAAACTTTTTTACTAGTATGTCAGGATTCCTTTGGACTGATAAATTTAATCAGGTCTTATCGAGGTAATTCATAAAAGATTTAATTTTAAACCTGGCTAGGTGAGGAATTAGATCAAGACATTTCAAGATTAACCTATTAAATCGAGTTTAATAAAAATATTAAATAATTTTCTATAATCCAAATATTTTTTATTAATTTCAAACAAATCTTAATTTAACCCGCTGCGTACTGTAAACTAGTTAACTTCAATATAATTAGATTACACATTTTACTAAAATTGTGTCATTAATTATTTTTCTAATGACATAATTAACACCACAATCAGTAATGCAATAAAAAACCTGTCTTAGGCCACCTTGGAAAAAAGAAACATCTCTCTTCTACACAATTTCCCCCCTGAACTCAAAGGAACGCTAGAGTATGATTTTTTTTAAAAAAAGGCACCACTGACATAAAAAATTATCTTACACATATACATTTTTAATCGAATTTTTTTATATAGTTTATCATGAAAATATTGCGAAATTTATGTTCATCATAATATTAACGGAATACAATTTGTAGCTTTTGTTTTTAATTATGAGTGAAAATATTATAACTTTAGTTTTTGGCATATTAAATTATTTTTTTTTGATGGATTTGTAATAACCGCTCTTCAATTGTTTGAGAGTGTAATTATGATTGTTTTTTAAAGTTTTTTTATTTAGAAATATATTAAAATAATATTTTTTATTTTTAAAAAATTATTTTTAATATTAGCGCATTAAAATGATCTAGAAATATAAAAAAAATATTAATTTAAAATAAAGAAAAAAATAAAATAAAAATTATTTTTTTAAAATAATTTTAAAACGCAAAATAAAGAGGAATTGCCCCCGATTACGGCCTTTATTGCTATTCCAGTCGCCCCCATTGATGTCCCTTCTCCCTCCACAATTGCTGCAGCCACTTCTAGCCCGTTAGCA
>Ga0325403_1001385_pt1 | contig 20075 bp, 21 predicted proteins | sample PopdelMetagenome_19_FD_205665 | JGI IMG/M metagenome (GOLD analysis project Ga0325403, IMG submission 205665) | Populus deltoides microbial communities from Bellville, Georgia, United States - Xylem-PdKOR-R4 | ecosystem: Host-associated > Plants > Phyllosphere > Stem > Wood/Secondary xylem... | reverse complement strand
GTTTCCAAAACTTTTTTAAAAATAAGTAAAATTTAAAAAATATCTCCGGCTTTGGTTCAATCACCCGAACAACTATTGCCGCCTACATGACTACCTACACAAAAACACTCCCTTAACTTGTGCCGGTACCAAATAAATATCATGTGGCAGTGATTTAACTCTCAGCATCCGTAACCCAAAATGTAAGACTCTCAATTCCACATCATAGACATATACATTTTAATTCATTTTCCCTCACAATTAACGGTGAAAAAACCAATTGAAATTTTATACTGTGTTTATTTTCATGTTTAAAAAATATTTTTATTTTAAATATTTTTTTATAATTTTGGATAGTTTTAATATACTAATATTAAAAATAAATTTAAAAAAATAAAAAAAATATTATTTTAATATATTTTCAAATAAAATATACTTTAAAAAATAATTACAACTATAATATAAACCGCTATTAATAATCCCCTCTCTTAAACATCTATTCCAGGAATAAGTACATATCGTAAAATCCGTCATTCAATAAAATATATATACATTAATTACCCTATCATATTTTTCAAACGAAGTGAATCTTGATAAAGAATTACAATTCATGACGTCGTCGGATTGTGATCTACCATCCGCTTTTACATTATAAAATTAAATTCTGTGGTTTTATGATATAAATTGTGATAAAAAAAAACATAAAAGAAAGAATTTTTTTTTCCAATTAAACTCGAGTTCGAGTTTGCGTTTATTTATTTTTTATTTAGAAAAAGGTATTGATTGATTAATTAATTAATCAAGCAGCACCAACTGTTAAAAAAAAAGAAGAAGAAGCAGTCTGTATGAATTTAATAGCATATTTGTTGTTTAAAAAAAATATTTTTTAAATTAATATTTTTTTGTAATTTCATATTATTTTGATGTTATAATATTAAAAAATAAAAAATTATTATTTTAATTTATTTTTAAATAAAAAATATTTTAAAAATTAACTGCCATAAAAAATCCTATCACCAACACTCCAAACGCACGTGACCCCTCGGATCACCACGTGGCACACCTCCATTGGTTTCTCTTCTCCATGTCTCCACGCCAGCCACAACAACAACACTCCTCTCTTTCCCACACTACCCCGGCTTGTTTCCCATAATCACATAAATAGCCTTCAAGCACCAACAAGGCCCCTTCCGCTCTTTCTCTCTCTAGCCACTGCCTTTGCGAGTGTCTCATCTGGCTACACTCAGAAAAATCCCGCTTCGCTTCTTCTTCTCATTGTCTCCTCTCGATTTCATTCTCGCCTCTCTGATTCGCTCGATCGTACGGTCCATATCCACCCATGACTATGATGACTCCTTCACCGTTGGATGTATTCTCTTCCTATCTCATTCTCTCTCGCATGCCATTCAATTTTTATATTTTGCATTTATTTTTAATGTTTAGTTCTTGGATCTTTTACAGTTTCTGATTAATGTAAAATCGAGAGTTTTCTGAATTGGAATTGAAACTGAGTTTGATTTTTGTATGTTTTGATTTAGTTTAATCAAAGCTAGGGTTTATTGATTGTGTTTTTTTCTTTTGAATTTAAAGCAAGAAGACGAGGAGATGCTCGTGCCGCATTCAGATTTAGTTGAAGGCCCACAACCAATAGAAGGTTGGAGAGTTCAATCTGTTTTTTTTTTTTTTCTAATTCGTATGGTGTGATCGAACGGATCTTCTGCTAGACTGTATTATATCGATTGATTTGTTAGGGTTTGGTAATTTGTGTGGTGATTGTTGTTTTTTTAATGTGGTGGTAGTGGCACAAGTGGAGCAAACTAGTACGGTGGAAAATCAGCCAGTGGAGGATCCCCCGTCCATGAAATTTACGTGGACTATTGAGAATTTTACTAGGTTGAACACAAAGAAGCATTATTCCGATGTATTTATTGTTGGCAGTTACAAATGGTAGGTGGATAAACCGTGAAGTCTATCTGTTTGATCAGTTGGAATCTTTTACGAGTTGCAATTTGTAGTGTGTGGATCGGTTGTGGTTAATCTCATTTGGTATGTTTTTAACAGGCGAGTACTGATCTTCCCTAAAGGAAACAATGTGGACCACTTGTCGATGTATTTGGATGTTGCTGATTCTACGACTTTGCCATATGGATGGAGTAGATATGCGCAATTTAGCTTGGCCGTGGTCAATCAAATTCATAACAAGTACTCAATTAGAAAGGGTATCTTCTTTGATGTCACGATTTAATGGCACTTTTCGTTAATGCAACTTTTGTTGTTCTTAATTTATTAATAAATTTTGTTTGGATTGATTTGTTATTGAATTGTCACGTGGATTGCTTGCTTGAGCACATTATCATATTTCCTGTTGAGCACATGTTCATTCTAATCAATAATTGATTGGCAATTTGTTATCTTTTATGACCTTTATAGATATATTATCAATATTTGCCTATTTTATAATCTTATGAGTTTCTAGACATATTGCAAATGATTGTTTATTTCACAAGTGTATTGAAAGAAAAGTGAGTGCACCAATGTGGTGCTGTATATGCACAAGGTTAGAATTCTGCTTACACGAGCTCTAGTATGAACGCCGCAATAAACCACCAACAGAGTTTGGAAACCTTGACCATTTGCCAATAATATGATCAATTACTTGACTATCTTGTCCTTTGAGGGTTTGTGCTGTTTGGTAACTTTATTGTTTTTCTTTGCTGAATGTAGCAATATCTCGTTTTTGTTCATAAACATGCTAGCATGGTAACTCCATATATTGTGATCTTTAAAAGCAGTCAAAGTAACTCCATATATACTTTGTTCTCTTTTAAAAATAAACATTTGCAGACACACAACATCAGTTCAACGCAAGAGAGAGTGACTGGGGTTTTACATCTTTCATGCCTCTGAGTGAACTTTATGATCCAAGTAGAGGATATCTAGTGAATGATACAGTTGTTATTGAAGCTGAAGTTGCTGTCCGTAAGCTTCTAGATTATTGGTCCTATGACTCGAAGAAGGAGACAGGCTATGTAGGACTGAAGAACCAGGGAGCAACATGTTACATGAACTCTCTCCTACAGACTCAGTACCATATTCCTTACTTCCGAAAGGTTAGCACATTCTCAGTTTGTCTAAGCTCTTCTTGGCTTGTGTTAACACATTGTTGAAATGTAATTGCCTCATTCTGAAATATATATATTTTTTATCAGGCTGTGTACCACATGCCAACAACTGAGAATGACATGCCTACAGGAAGCATTCCATTGGCCCTGCAGAGTTTATTCTATAAGCTTCAATATAATGATACCAGTGTTGCAACAAAGGAACTGACCAAATCTTTTGGCTGGGATACATATGATTCCTTCATGCAACATGATGTGCAAGAACTCAACAGAGTCCTATGTGAGAAGCTAGAGGATAAAATGAAGGTATTGAACATCCAACAGTTTTGAGACATGTTTTCATTAAGTTAAGTTTCCAACTTCTTTTCTGCTGGTCCAGGGGACTGTTGTGGAGGGGACTATACAGCAGTTGTTTGAGGGTCACCATATGAACTACATTGAGTGCATCAATGTGGATTACAAATCTACAAGGAAGGAGTCATTTTACGGTACTATTTGGTCAGCATTTAAATATTATGTGTAATGATGTTCCCCTAAGGCACTGATGTGTGGGCATTACATGGCAGATCTCCAGCTTGATGTGAAAGGTTGTCGAGATGTTTATGCTTCTTTTGACAAATATGTGGAAGTTGAACGACTTGAGGGTGATAACAAATACCATGCTGAAGAACATGGTTTGCAGGTCAGTTAAAGCTAGTGAATAGAGCCAGATTATGAGATTGGTTTAAGCAGCATGAAATATATACACCAGCTCACACAACTCTTGCATCACACTCATACACATCAAAATATGGAAGCCAGTGCTACATAGCATCTCAGGGTGCCTTTTTAAAAAAGGAGCTCATTTTTAAGGTTTTTGTGAAATGCCTGAAGACCAATTATTTGTTCCAATTCCTGAGCATTCATCATATCTGGTGGAATTTTTTTTGTCGTATCATAACTATGCTGAAATTTATGGTTTCATAACTGAAAATGAGCTGCATGTTCTATTGGTGTCATCAAAAGAGAGATGGTTCCTGAATTCCTAGTCAAATTGTGTGGATCCTGGTCAGACCCCTGTATAATATATTTTAGGTAGTTTGAGGAGTTACCCATAGAAGTGGTGAGCTTTATCCCAGCTTCTTTCTAAACTATGTTAGTTACAATGAGATCATTCTGTTGGAATATGGGCTATGAACATGCTTTTTTGTTGTACTCAATGATTCTTTTCTACTAAAACCCTTTATTTTAGATCAGCTCCTATGACTATTCTTCTCATGGCATGTTCTTGAACTTGTATTTGTTTCAGGATGCAAAGAAGGGTGTCTTGTTTATTGACTTCCCCCCTGTTCTTCAACTCCAATTAAAGCGTTTTGAATATGATTTTATGCGTGACACCATGGTGAAGGTCAGTATCTGTAACTGGTTTCTATGCTAGATATGTTATCATGGGATTGTGCTGTGTTGTTATGAGCTGGAATATTTTAATAACTAGTGGATTGATTGATGGACAAACTGCTACTTAAGCCAAAATATGTTTGTTTCTACTTATTGATTTTTGCTTTTGTAGATTAATGATCGCTATGAATTTCCTCTTCAACTTGACCTGGATAGGGAGAATGGGAAATATTTATCACCTGATGCAGACAGGAGTGTTCGCAATCTATACACACTTCACAGGTAACTGTCATGTGGTGCTTTTACTTCCTAGATCTGAACATTGTATTGCAATAAATTTTATCATAAACCTGATAAGCTCCTTCACCATCTTGATTCATGGATTTTTTTCGTGCTTGATATGACTGCATTTAGCTGACTGGAACTGGTCTTTCTTGCTTCCAAAGGCTGCATAGTTTGTAAAGTAAAACAAAAATTTTAACTTTTTATTGTAATTTAAACTAATATTATAATCATCACTATCGGAAACCATTACAAGTTTCAAACAAAAAGAAATGTTGAGTTGCTGCACTGTTTGAACCATTTTCATGAGATTGTTGATCTCCTGTAACCCCCCTTATCTCTGCATAAATAATTGTTGTTGTAATGCAATAGCAGCATGTGACGTGCATGACTTGCTTGAGTAGCCTCTAGGAATGAAAGACAACTCTATGAGCTTGTGTGGATAAAAGATAGACATGTTGGAGAAACATGAACTGCAAGCACGTAATATAAATCGTACATATTTCTGTGTAGCTTGGTAATTATGTTTGGTTTTAGGAATAAGTTTGTTAAAATGCTGACATCTCCAATATATTCTTGTTTTCCCTTGCAGCGTTTTGGTTCATAGCGGAGGGGTGCATGGTGGACATTATTATGCTTTTATCAGGCCGACCCTCTCTGATCAGTGGTATGTTTGTATACCTTGTGCTTGCTCATGCACACACATAATGCGGTCGAACGTGATAACATCAATGTTAGGAAAAAGAAACCTTTAACAACTTATGCTCCTATATGAGTATAGTAGTCTCCTTAGTCTGCGCCATAACATTTTACCTGTGACTGAATGGTTATACTTTTTCTGAGAACTCATCTGTTTTTCACACCATAATATACTTGGTTTTCATGTTTTAGGTTCAAATTTGATGATGAACGGGTGACAAAAGAAGATATGAAGAGGGCATTAGAAGAACAGTATGGTGGTGAGGAAGAGGTAATGGTTCTCAAACATTTCTGTAAATGCTGTCAGTGGCACGCATGATTGATGGTGAACTGAATTTGTGCTCTTGTTCTGCTATGTCTAACAGCTACCTCAGACCAATCCTGGCTTTAACAATACTCCATTTAAATTCACAAAATACTCAAATGCATACATGCTTGTGTATATACGGGAAAGTGACAAGGACAAGATAATTTGTAATGTCGATGAGAAAGATATTGCTGAACACTTGAGGGTAAACTTCTTTGCTTTACTCATCATTGCAAGAAGTTCTGCAAATTTAGTTATGTTATCTGAGAGTCCACATGGCAATGAAGACTGATCATGGATTCATTCAACATATCATTCCAGATAAGGCTGAAGAAAGAACAAGAAGAAAAAGAAGACAAGAGAAGATATAAAGCACAAGCTCACCTTTACACAATTATAAAGGTTTTTATTTCTCACCTTTAATTTTTATGATAGTATATTTTTAGTGAAGACTAGAATCTATCTCAAGGGATGCTTGTAAGTCATAAATAAAGCAATTTATTACTGCATATAGGTCGCACGAGATGAGGACCTTAAAGAGCAAATTGGAAAGGATATTTTTTTTGACCTTGTGGATCATGACAAAGTCCATAACTTCCGGATTCAGAAACAGATGCAGTTTAGTCTTTTTAAGGTACTAAATGGGTGTAAATTGATAAGCATTTTGACATTGTAGATGATGAGATAGTCCATAGTTTTCAATGTCTAATGTTGAACTGGATTACAGGAGGAGGTTGCTAAAGAGTTTGGTATACCAGTACAATTTCAGCGATTTTGGATATGGGCAAAGCGCCAAAACCACACATATAGGCCAAATCGATCATTGACACCCCAGGAAGAAGCACAATCAGTAACTACCACTTATTTTCTCGTTCAAAATTAATTTTTATGAGTTGTGATAGCGTAGTGGTTGAGTGACTTGTATCTCTATTACATTTGGATGATTATTTATGCTCCAAGTAAGAACAGACATGGGATAAGGTTTCGGGAATTGTTTAGACATGGTGATCTGGGATGCCTTCTTTAGCTTTTGCCACCTATGACCATGTGCTTTCATAGTACACACTTTTGGGTTGGCAATCCCAGTATCTGGCCTTCATTTTGTAACTGCCAGCATTGAAACTTTGTGACCATGACTATGGAATGATACTATTGCTTTGATCACATTGAAGTGCTTATTTAACTTGCACTGCGGCGCCTTAAAATTTTTTTGGAGATTATTGTGTAATCTAATTTTGATGATAGCCATTTTGTGGTTGTAGGTTGGACAACTGAGAGAGGTGTCAAATAAGACACATAATGCTGAATTAAAATTGTTCTTGGAAATCGAGCTTGGACTGGTACCTTTTCTAAGCAATGATGGAATTTAATATCTGCACTTGTATTCCTGTCCTGAAATATTATTCTTCTACTGAGTGTTGCAACATCTCAGGATTTACGTCCCATTGCGCCACCTGAAAAAACTAAAGAAGATATTCTGCTTTTCTTCAAGCTTTATGACCCTGAAAAACAAGAATTGCGGTACATAATAATCTTTTCACTTGTTTTGTTGTCCTATTTTTGTTCATTGCATAGCTGATGCTCTCTGACACTACAACTTATTCCATGATTCCAGATATGTTGGTAGGCTTTTCGTGAAGAGTTCTGGCAAGCCAATAGAAATTCTAGCAAAGCTCAATCAAATGGCTGGCTTTCCACCCAATGAAGAGATTGAACTTTATGAGGTTTGTCTCTATCGAGTATGCTTAATCTCGTACCAACTATATACTTGTCTTCTATTATAGTTGGCTACCATAATTAGTCAGTCAAGAAAGGTGACTTCACCATACCACCAAACCTAGGGCGCAATCAATATTCATTAGCAGATATTGTCTTCTTAGCAGAAGGATTTTATTTAATGTGTGCTTTTCAGGAAATCAAGTTCGAGCCTTGTGTCATGTGTGAACATCTTGATAATAGGGCCTCATTTCGAATAAGTCAGGTATGTGCTTCTTTAGTGATGCTGGAATGTTATCAGATTATCAGATTGGCAACTGACATTTTGCTACTTTATTCACAGATCGAAGATGGGGACATAATATGCTTTCAGAAATCTCCTCCTCTTGAAAAGGAAGAAGAATGTCGATATCCAGATGTGCCTTCATATTTGGAATATGTGCACAATCGACAGGTACTTTTTTCTTGAAATGAGATTTTCCAGGCATCTTACTTTACTTTCATTTTATGGTTGAAATATAGAGATAGTGGCAGAGATTAGGCTCAAGAGTGGCGCCTTTTATGTTCCCTAGTTTTTTATTCCCTAGTTAGATTATATAGAGTAATTCAATTTCATTAAAGCTTTCTCCTGATTTGTCAATTATAAACTCAATTCTTTTGCTGTTTGATTCTTTGTAGATAGTTCATTTCCGATCTCTGGAAAAGCCGAAGGAGGATGATTTTTGTCTAGAGTTGTAAGTACACATATCCCAAGTAATGTTTTATGCTCAGTTGAGAAGTCTCTGGTGCTGTCATATAGACACTCATAATCTACTCTTGATGTGTTATAGGTCGAAGGTACATACTTATGATGATGTTGTCGAAAGAGTGGCCCGCCAAATTGGTTTGGATGATCCATCCAAAATCAGGTTGACATCCCACAACTGCTACTCTCAGCAGCCTAAGCCGCAACCAATTAAATATCGAGGAGTGGAGCATCTATCAGATATGTTAGTTCACTACAATCAGGTATCTGTTACATGGGTTGAAGTCTTGGTCTTTATACTGTTAATGAAATTATATAATGTGGCTAATAATTTCTTTTTTTCCCTTATTTCTCTAGACTTCTGATATCTTGTATTACGAAGTTCTGGATATTCCTCTTCCAGAATTGCAAGGTCTAAAAAATTTGAAAGTTGCTTTCCATCATGCTATTAAAGATGAAGTAAGTGTGAAATCTTTGACTATCTTACTTTCATGCCTTATCTTATCGATCATCCTCAAGTGTCTTTCTTCTAATCTTGTTGCAACTGTTTTTAGGTGGTAATTCATAACATTAGATTGCCTAAACAAAGCACCGTGGGAGATGTGATTAATGAACTTAAAACAAAGGTGAGAAATTTTAAATTCCAACCTCTTAGCTGTAGTTATGTAAAGCATATTTTATATGTGCCTGCTTGATCTGGACAGTGATTTATAATACCCAAGATGAAAAACTGATTTTCCTCTTAGATAGTGGTTTTGTAGCTATTTTCTTCTTAATCTTTTTCTTTGAAGCATGACTTTTACATTACTGTACTTCTTTATTGTGTTATTTTAACTTCTCACAGTATATTTACTTTTCATTGCACATGATGAATTTGTTAATGCTTGGTTCATACTGAAACAGGTAGAATTGTCTCACCCAAATGCTGAACTTCGACTGCTTGAAGTTTTCTATCACAAGATTTATAAGGTACTCACTGGTTTTGGTTAGCAAATAAGATATTGACTTAAAGACCGAAATTTTGTTTGCTGCCAAATAATAAATATCCTTCTAGGTTAAATAGTGATGATAATGTGCTGGACAATGTGCAGTGATGGTGCATACTTGTTCTGTGAAACCTGATCCATGAGTTTCAGTCTTTTTAATCTAATGATTGGATTTCCTGCAACATCATTTTGCCATCTTGTCATTGCAGATCTTTCCACCCAATGAAAAAATCGAGAATATAAATGATCAGTATTGGACATTACGGGCAGAGGAGGCAAGTCCTTTTCTCCCTTTCTTTTCTAGGAAATATCTTGAATGTGTCTGCCTCTATAGTCTCTACTACCTTTCTTCTATGATTTTGTAAATGAAGCATCCTGGTTAAGCCGTGGATGAAGTTGGACTTGACCCTAAAATGTGAGGGCATAGGGCATGAATGTGTAAAAGCATGTATGCCTGTGGGTGCGGAGTGTGTAATGGTTTTGAGAGTGTACTAATATGAACTACTACAGGTGTGTGTACCAAATAAAGGGTGAATGGGATGTTTTGCCGTTGTACTTAAATTTTTCTTAGGTTTTTTCCCTTTTATATATTTTTTTGTGTGGATTCTGCCCTTTTATCTATATTCCTGTTAAGGTATGTGCCCTTCCCATTCAACTCTGTTAATTTGTGTGACACATTTTAAGTTTTGATTCATTGAACCACAATAATTTGATGCGTGGAAATTAAGAAAAAAGCTTTGGAAAAAAATCCAAACCTGATTTTTTACCTATTTGTTAATAACTCTCGTCAAGTTTACATATTGGGTTCAGATTTGTTTTTTGTTTTTTTTTGTTTTTACTTTTTCTGATCTCTTTTCTTAATTTCTACCTGTCAATTTATTATGGTTCAGTGAATAGACTTGTGGCACACAAACTAACAGAGTTGGATGGAAGGGCACATATTCCTTAACGAAAGTACAAGGGGTAGAATCTGTAAAACAAGTATGAGCAAGAACCATAAAAAAACATGAGTATAGTGGCAAAACATGCACTTACCTGCCAAATAAAATTGTAAGCTTCTATTAAGAATACACCATTGTCATGTGCTGTGCCAAAAATTTCTCCAAGGATGTGTGAAATGGCAATTAGTAATCAGTGCCCCATGCTTATATAATATGTTTCTAGAAACTGTCTCTTGAAATTTATTAATTAAAATGAAAAATATGATTTTTTTAAATTTCTGTTGAACTTTTAACTTCCAGATTATTATGAAATATATTATCGTGGCTTAAGTATTTTTTGTTAATAAATCTATCAAATGCTTTTTAGTAGAATATTTGAAGGTCGAAGGTTATTGAGTGGCTAATTTTTGCAAACAGCCTGGGGCATGATTAGTGAGTACCCTTCTGAACTAGCAAATGTCTGTTAACCTAGGCCAATGGACAGGCAGTATAATGTATACTTTCAGCTGGTTAACAATCCTGGACACTCCTTCAGACATAAGATCGTGTATCAATAATGAAGCCCCCTCTCTTTTTCTAATTCAACAGATCCCTGAGGAAGAAAAAAATCTTGGTCCCCAAGATCGCCTGATTCACGTGTATCACTTCACAAAAGAGTCTGGACAGAATCAAATGGTATGGTTTATAGATACTTTAACCACAAGCTTTCTATCTAATGGCTGTTATGGAATAGAGAGGTTTCCAGGTTCTTACATACTACTACATTTGTGTCCTCAACAGCAAGTACAGAATTTTGGTGAACCCTTTTTCTTGGTCATCCATGAAGGTGAAACTTTAGCTCAAGTTAAAATGCGCATACAAAAGAAACTGCAGGTCCCTGACGAGGAGTTTGCAAAGGTATTTTATTTGCACTGTTTGGTCAAGGAAACAATCACATAAGCCTCCCCTCTTGACACTGTAACAATTATCATGCATTTTATTGTAAAGTTTAGCTTTTGCTTTCTTCAGTACGAGTTTATATTTCAAGTATGAATTGGTTCCTTATTAACCCCTTTTCTTTTGGTTTCTCAGTGGAAATTTGCATTTCTGTCGCTGGGTCGTCCAGAGTACTTGCAGGATTCTGATGTTGTGTTCACCCGCTTTCAGGTGCTGTTACAAGTCCTTTTCTCCTCCCTTGCGAACTTCCATTTTTTCATAGCATTTCCTAGAAAATTGGACATTATTGGTGCTCTTTTCTTTTATGGTATATGCATTTAGTATTTTTCCCTTTTCTTTCAGAGAAGAGATGTTTATGGCGCTTGGGAGCAGTACCTTGGCTTGGAGCACCCTGATAATACTCCTAAAAGGTCTTATGCAGTTAATCAGGTTTGTGTTACTCATACAACTACAATTACATCTATGGGTTTGCTAAGACTGCCTCCTTAATTGACTACTATTTTAGCAAGGACTCTGAGATCAGTTCTTACTCCTATGAAAGTTAGAATCATTCAGTTTTGTCAATATATGCCGTGTTAGTGTTACCCTAGTTTTTTCTGTTCTTCTTGTGAAACTATGGAGTTAGTTTTCATTGATTGGTCTCAAAATGTTGCAGAACCGCCACACGTTTGAGAAGCCAGTTAAAATATACAATTAGGGAAGAGCTGATTACCCTCTACCTGCACATAAAGCCGAGTAGGACATCTCATGCTACAATATAGAGGATGAGAAAAGTGGTACATTGAAGGGAGAAGACAATGAAGCTCGAATTAAAGTAATTTCTGTAGGATTTGATAATTGGTTTTGTAGGGTATATGTCTCTCAGACTCGATCAGGGGAAGGTGGAAGGTCTCCCCTCCCTTATGTAGTTTTTTTTGTTATTGTTGATATGCCCTGCTTGAGCTCCCGTCTTTTCTAGCCTTTCTCCTAATGAAGACACCTCCTTGCTTTAAAGGGTTGGTTTCTTACTCTTACCATATAAAGGTCCAGGGTAATTTAGCAGTACATAAGAAGATTTTGACTAGGGGGATGCATACCGGGTATAGTTGGCCGAGTTTGACATTTGATTCTTTGTTTTTCCTTGTCTTGGGGGATGGGCTTGTAAAATGGTTGCTTTACATTTCCGAGCTTACCTGGTGTAGAAGAACCGTCTGCTGTGCAGCTGAGGTTGGTTTTATAGCACCTTTGTTAATTAATATAAGTGTTGGTTCACACTTGTTTCCGGAAGGCTTTTGCTGCTGTGCAAAATCTCTTAATGGGTCAAGACTCGAGAATTTTTCTCTCCTAAAAGTCTCTATCCAAGGCACAGGGGAGCCCTATCGTGGGTCTTCACCGACCACTATAATGGTCTTTAGCTGGGGAGGTAATGGGACGTCGTTTTATTCCGTCACCTGTGGGCTGTGGCTCGTCATGAGCTCACATTCAAAGCGGTGAATCTCGCTATCCTTTCTTATTTTATGGTGGTGTTCGATCTCATCAAGTTACTGCAACAAAAGCAGAATGATATCGAGCGGCGGGTTAGCTTGGATGGATGAACCCCAGCTCTAGCTGTTAAGCCTTGCTTGCAGTTTGTTGACAGAATTTCAAAATATGGTTGAATTCAGAACAGGAGAATCTGTTGTTCATTTATGCTGGAAAGGTTATTGCGTTGCAATATGCATCTTTTTCTTTGCCGCAATCAGGGCAGGATGCCAGATGTATATCGTTTTTTGAAATTCCTCAAAAGTGAAGATGGATTAACCTAGCCTTCCTCATCCTATCCTCCTGATTAGATTTTCAAGATGACCAATCAAACGTACATGGGATTAGTATGTCCTGAGTCCAAACGAGAGAGAGAGAGCGAAGTGTGAGTGGATGGATGTTTCTCGTCGCTTTTATAGAAAGACTATCATTGTCCGTGTTGCGTAGTTGTGTTAATGTTTTTTTTTTCTTACAAAAAAATATATTCAAGCATTGATAATTTATTTTCTAATAATAAAATAAAATTTATCTTGAATTTAAAATATAATGTTGAAAGATGAAATTAAAAAAAAATCAATTAAAAAATAAAACTTAGATCAATTTAGATTAACTTATTAGACTTGTGATCTGAATCATGAGACCAAAATAATTTCATAAAAAAATAAAAAAGTTATAAAGCTTTATTTTTAATATATTCAATGTTGAAGGTTAAAAAAAAATAAAACAAAAAACTAAATTTATGAAACTAGGATAACTTCATATAAAGTAAATTGAAAAAAAATGGTGGAGCTCAATTCCCATTAAATCTAATATTAAAGGATGAAATTAAAAAAAAATTCTAAATAAATAAAAAAAAAGTGTTGTTGGAAAGTGAAATTAAAAAAAAAATTCAATTAAAAAGGATGGAAAAAAATTAATTGTGTAAACCCAGGTCTACATGCCAAGCCTGAGACTTAGATCATGTGATCAAGATAACCTCTTAAAAAGCAAATAAAAAATAATTATGAATCCCAATTAAAAACATAAAAAAATTATTAAATCCAATTTCCAATCAACTCAATATTAAAGGATGAAATAATAAAAAATTAATTAGAAAAAACAGCAAAAATAATAAGTCAACCCGGATTAACCTTTTAAATATGTAATATTAGTTATGAGATCAAGATAAATTTATAGAAAGTAAATAAAAAAATTATGAAACTCCACTTTTAACATATTTAATGTTGAACACAAGAAAAAAAAAACTAAAATTAAGAGGTCGATATATAACCCAATATAAAAAAAAATATGAAGCATAATTTTCAAAACAACTTAATATTGAAAGATGACATTGAAAAAAAAATTGAATTATTAAATGGTAAAATTAAAAAACAAATAACTAAATAAAAATGAAAAAAAAACACAAAACACTATTCCAGTGAGTGAATAATATTTTATAAATATAGCTACAATGATTTATCCACATCTTCTAACATAGTTATTAAACTTGGCTCGAGAGTTGACCTGATCATGGAGCCAAGTTTCGGGTTACACGGGTTGACCCGGGTCAACCTAAAAAAATTAAAAAAAAAAATATGTTTGAGGTTTTAATATTTCACATGGAAAAGTTTTGAAATAATATTCGTGAATGTTGACTATAAAAAAAGAAAAGTAAAGTGTATTATAATTATCCCACATTTAAAAATTAAAAAATAATTCATATAAATGTAAACTATAAAAAAAATATGAAGTGTAGTTTATTTATCTCTTATTGTAAACTTAAAAAACTATCCATGTGTAAGTAGGTTATGTATAGTTATCCTACATCAAGAAATTTAGAAACAATTTATGTAGAAATTATTATACATTAAAAAATTAAAAAAATAATCCATATTAATACAAGCCATAAAAAAGAAACATATAGTGTACAGATTGAAGACAGACGACAGTAATGAAATGATAGAGGAAAAGAAGAAGAAAATAAGGATTTTTCTATATTGGGAGTCAGGCTACACGTCTACACCCCAGGAAGCATTCATCTATTAAGCTGAAAATCAAAAAAAAAAAAAAAAAGGAGCATTAATCCAATTGTGGAGACGTTTATAATTCGTTTAATTTATTTTTTTTTATCAAATTCTTCCGATTTGATTTAATAGAGTATTCTGGATTAGCTTGACCTAATTACCAAAATTATAAATTTATAATATTAACTTGAGTTAATCAAGATTTTTTTTTATGTTTTTTATTTTATTTTCTCTGCATTTAATGGCCTATAAATTAAAATATATCATTTATTTATTTTTTAAAAATATTTTTTTTCTCGGGTTATCCTAATCATTTTCTTTTAAAGCTTGATTCTATTGTTATTTTCTATTTATTTTAACATAACTAAAATAAAATCAGGTTATTCCATCTGATCAAGTTACATATTTCTTTTAAGACATACTTACAACAATTAAATATTATTTTATATATAAAAAAAAAAAATAGGCTGACCTCGTAGAGAATAGCAGGCACCAATACTAGTTATTCGTAATTTTGTAAAGATTCAAACAGGAAAAAAGAAGAAAAAAAGAGAGGTCAGAAGTTAAAGGTGGCAGGAACATGACCAAAGCTCCTGAGACGATCTTGAATTTCAGGAGTACAATTCTGATTGTTCTTATAAACTACAACGACCACTAATCTATTTTCGAGATCCAATAATCAATACACCTAATTCCATGCTGATTTCCTGTCAATCTCCGAATCTTTATCTGTAAAGATTCACAAGGGAATCCATCATCAACTAATCTTCAATATGTTTTGTTTCAAAATCATGCAGTAGATTTCTGCATTTTCAGAGCTATCTCTCCTATCTTTCTATCAAATCAATAATCACACTTCTTTTTCCTTAAAAAACAAATTGCAGTAGATGAGGCAAAAATTTACTGCGTTTCATTGATTTTTCTTTATTATTTCACATTGACAACAACTAACCTTGCATGTATGCGTGTATTTCTTGAGTAAAAGTTAAAATCTATGACAAGAAGACCGCTTGCATATATATTTTCAGGTGAGATTCCCTTTAAGAGCACCGGCAGCCCTTTCGATGGCTCTGGCAACTCTCCATATCTCATGCTGAATTGCTGCTTGCCTGTTTTGTTGGCTTTTGCTAGTGGATTGAGAGAGAGCATCTGCTATTCCATGGAAGAAATCCGGTTTGCTTTCATAGTCACTTGGAGGCCCATAAATCTACAAAGATTTATGTTGTTGAGGTTCGTCACAATGCTAATATTTACTATGATCCAAAGTCAAGACCAGCTATCGCACAAGTTTACGCTCTCGAGTTAAATACGAGGAGAAAGCTTACAAGATGCTTAAACCATTGCCTTCCTTGAAGCCCTTCTGCATCCAGGAAGCCTCTTTCAGCAGGCATCAGCCGATCATTCAAAACTCGCAACTTCAAATCTACATAATCCCCCCTGCTCTCTCAATTGCTGCATTGAAAAACAATACAAGCCCCCATAATTAGTTGAGAGAGAGCTGAATCGCCATAAAATGTAATAGGTTTTCATTATCTCCCCTTAAATACAGAGAGTCCAATAATTACTTCCACAGTTTACCTTGATTTCATGCTCCACAACCTTGGCAGCAGAGGCAAGTTCTTGAATCGAGTTTACTAAAGGATGAAGAGATATGTTCCAGTCCAATAGTTTGCTCAGGGAACCTGTCCAAGGCACATAATGAATCTGAAGGATGCATCCCCGGGTTTCAAATAGAAATGCAATAATCATCACTGTTGGCAAGTTTCTGTTCATCTTGGTCACTTGATAGTTTTTTTTACATTTTCTATGAGTAGTCAAACCTCACAACTCATTTCTATGAGGCTAAAGCAGAAACTCAACATCCAGTCTACTTTATTTAACTGACAAGATATATTTTGGAGAAATTTTGATCCATCCAAGATCAGATGCGCACCTGTAACTGCTCCACATAAGAGTGGTAATCAAATGGAAGAATAGACTCATCAGCCAGGTGAAGGGCTAAAAGTCCCCAAATTCCAGCAACTGAAACAACAAAAAACAGAAAAGCCATTTTTAATTGAAAGCTGTTGTGAGTGGCCTTATAATTTATCTGACAGTATGCATGCATTTTGACAGAAAAAGACACTGACCAACCACATGATGATGAAATAACGAGTCAGCGTGTTTTGTCAACCACTCATAGGAGTCAAAAGCAGTGTGATAGACAGGGAAATCTGAACAAGTAGTATCATTATCAAATAAAACTTGTGCAAAGCTAAGCAATGAGCTTCAAATCATTTTCTGCCATTATATGTGCTATTGCACTAGTAATGCTTCTTTCAACTGGGTTTAACTTAGCCCAAGCAGGGTTTCTGCCAGTTTCTTCTTTGCCTTCAACCATGACACCAACCTCTCAAGTTCTTGCACAATCAGAGTCGCATAATAAAATGCTTTTCAAAACACAGACAGTAGCTGCTAACCTCGGAAGAAAACCACCCAGAACCATTCTTACTCAATCTCTCACTCCGGCAGGACCAGCAGTCTGCCCTCCCTACTGCCCTAAGAATTGAGCTGGTATGGCTTGACTTTCACCAGCGGCATAACCTTCTCTCTCTCTGTTTTTTTTTTTTTTTAATTATATTCTTTTCCTCTCTCCTTGCCAGTGTGTTTTCTTCAGATCTAGATTTTTTTTTATAGACCTGTCTTGTTTTCCTTGCAAATAAATTTATATCCACGTCAACATGATTCTATATCTATCCATTTATTGTGCGAACATAGCTACAGTCCTTGATGCCCATTGTCGGGGCTGTCTGTTCACTGTTTTGCTGTGATCGGGAAAGCTTCGTTCCTTGGTTTATGGTGTACCAAAGCCCTGCTCCATCCATCTAAGAGGTTCACAGGACAAGAATTCCCAGTTTGTAGCTGTAATACCAGAGTCAATGCAGGCCAAGGAGTTGAAAATCCAGTGATTTGTGTCATCATGTGTCTCTTAGTTTGGATTTTCTTTTCTATCTAGTGAGTTTTATAGATAGTTCTCTCTTTACCATGGCTTTGCACCCATGATTCAAGCTAATGAAAGTTCTCATGTGCTTCTCAGAGAAGAAATAAAATTCATCAAATTACAAAACTGTTTCTGGCATTAAAAATTCATTTTAGAACTCGAAATTATCATCAAGAAAATTAAACATATTTGGATTATGAAAAAGACATTTTAAACATTAGTTCCCCGTCACAGCAAGAAAATTAGATAATCTCTGTCATACTATAATCATGTTTGAAACGTTCCTGGGGAAGTTTATCATTCCAATTTTTGGTTGCTCTCAAACTTCAAGAACAGAGACACCGCCGTGTGTCACGATGCCAAAACATAGACAAAGACACGACCCAAAAGCAGGGAAGACGAGGACAGGCAGGGATGTTACTCATATGATACCATGGCCAACAACAAAATAACAAAAAATTATCCTAATCCCTGATCCTTTAGCTGCAATAATATTCACGAGGCTGATTAAAAACAAAAAATGCAAACCTAAAGCTATTCAGATTCCTGAAACAGTTCCATTCGAGCTCCTGCTAAACAAATACCTTCATAATCTTACATTTGCATGAGAAAAAACCTAAACAACAGATTAGCATGAGTAAAGACTCTTCTTTGTCGAGGAACCTAGCAATTTACCACATACACGTTAAGACTTAAGATACGGTAGAAAATAGCAGTCCTGACATCCCCCCATCCCACCCCTCTCCAAGCAAATATGGTTCTGTTTCTGCAGAACTATTACAGTTGCCAGACTTTGGGACCAGAAAATAAACATTTGAAATTGCTGAAAGGTCCCATCCACTTTATAAGGAGAGGATGGAAGTATCTTTCTCCCTCGTCCCAAAGAAATCAAACCATGGACAAAATAATTTTGTCAAATGTATTCTTTTATCAATACTGCATGTTGAGTCATGTCAAAAAGATTATTCTTGATGAGGATCAAACTTCATCCGGTTACCCTTCCAGCAGGTTAAAAAATGAGTTTCAGTTTTTTCAGGTTAAAACTGTCATTTTCTATTAAAATTAGGTTTGCTAGGTTAATACAGGTCAAATTATGCCAACCAGAATAAAAAATAAGTTTCATGTTATTTTGGATTAAAAGTATCATTTTCAGTTGTGAACACCGGGTTGATTCTAGTAAAAAAAATATATTTTTTAATATTTAAAATCTTCTTGGCAATCAAAATTATTTTTTAGTGATTGAAATGACTTTTTTTTAATACTGGTTTGATTTTTTAATTTATCTTTTATAAATATTTTTTATTATACATAATAAAATAAAAATTAATAATGCAGAAGTTTTTTTTTTTTCAGTGAAGCAGTGAAAATTTAAAAAGAAAAAAGGAGGAGCTAAAAAAAGGAATGTAATACTAATGTTAAGTTGTATTCTTGTTTTTTTAGTTTTTCTTCACCATGGTAAGATATCGATTTTTTTAAAAAAAAAACAATTCAAAAACACCACAAAAAGTCACAACGTCAGATCCACCTTCAGAGAGTAGCCGTAGATCCAGAGCCGTATACTTGCCTCATCCACATCCACCTTCAGAGACACTCCAGCCGTAGATCCAGAGCCGTATACTTGCCTCATCCACACCAGATCACTGCCTAGAAACAACCATAACTGTTAGATCTAAACGTCCCATCATCTCAACCGTTCCATGTATGAAAGTTCACAGATCTACAATAGGAGAATCACACTTGATCACTACTCAGGAAATCAGGACCGTATTCTAATTTCAGATTGATCAGATAGAGATCGTCGGATTAGATCGGAAGCGATCTAGACCGTCTAAAAGAAGTAAGCTCACCTAACCTTCTGTAAGGTTGCCTACACCGGGTTCTAGCCTTGTATTCTTCTCTTTCATCGCCGGCGTTGCTTCTAGCCTCTGCTCGCTGTCTTCCGACCACGTCTCACGGACAAACCAACACAGAAAGACTCATCTCCTCCTCTCGAGCAAACCCCAGTTTGTATTCATCGCCTTTGACGCCGTATATCGCTGGGAAAAGCCGTCGATCCTCTTTCCCCGGACATCAAAGACCAACACAACCACCACCATTGTAGTCCTCTCACCGAGAGCTACCACATTCTTCCCCTTTTTCCCGAATTTTGGCCGGAAAATTCCAGTCCCTCCAACAGTGGCTGCGCGTGGGCTACACCCGCAACCAGGGGTATTTTCGAAATTTCCAATGAAATTTAAGAGTATTTCGGTATTTTTACTGGCCAGTAGTTTTCAGGTAAATTCAGGACTTCTAAGAGTATTTTTAATTTTTATTACATGTATTTGAATTTTATAAAATATCCTAAATAATAAAAATAACAACGCGTATCCAGTGCCTGAATTATCCCGCTGTCGCACGCAAAAAGTCAGGGGATAGAATCTACAAGTTTTGAAAAGAACAAATAAGAAGAGATTTTGGAACAGATAAAAAAAGAGACATAATAAGAGAACATGACTAGATTTG
>Ga0325403_1001384_pt1 | contig 20080 bp, 12 predicted proteins | sample PopdelMetagenome_19_FD_205665 | JGI IMG/M metagenome (GOLD analysis project Ga0325403, IMG submission 205665) | Populus deltoides microbial communities from Bellville, Georgia, United States - Xylem-PdKOR-R4 | ecosystem: Host-associated > Plants > Phyllosphere > Stem > Wood/Secondary xylem... | reverse complement strand
AACTATTTTATGGTGAATAAACCTGTTTGAAAGTATATCATTTGTTTGAAATCTTGACACCAACAAAAAAAGAGATTTAATCTTCAAGTACAGAGTTAATTAAATAATAGTTATTAAATCCAGTGTTGTTAATTTGTGAGATGAATTTATTAGAAAATAATATAAACTATATTTTAGGCATAGTTTTGAAATCCGGTCCGGCCCGGCGGGTCGATCCAGGGCTGGAACCGGGCCAGGTTGATGAAAAAATAGAAAAAGTCATGACCCGGCGACCCCGGTTGACTCGGCAAAACCCGGTTGCAACCCGTTGACTTTTTTTTTTATTAAAACAACACCGTTTTGAATTTTTTATAAATAGGGATTGACCCGGTCAAAACCCGGAACCCAGGTCTTGGACCGGGCCGGGTTTAAAAACTATGATTCTAGGACCTCATCTAACAGTTTAATCTATTGAGTTAAATTGATTTTTTGACATACTATCACTTGAGGCTAACTAAATCCATATTTTAGTTAAATTAAATAAAATATTAATATAGTAAAATCTAATTAACTCAACTAGGTTTTTAATAATATGGTATAACCTTGTCAGGTTAATATCAATGAATTATTAAAAAATTATTATTATTATTTTAATAAAAATAATTGACCCAATTATATATAAACTGATATGATAACTGAGTGATTCTAGCTATTTTTTTTTAATGAGTTTTCAAATTATATATAATCAATGTTATTCAATTTAGTTCGGTTGAACAAATTAATTTATTGATTAATCAATCTAAGAATCTAAATTGCGTTTCATATAAAAATTAAGGGAAGCTGATCTGATCAAAATCCAAATATGATCAGTTTAATTTTTAAAAAAACTTTTCAAAACAATTTTTTTAAAAAAAAGAGATTGGAACAACATAATTTTAAATTAATCAACCTAATACGAGACCAGGATCTTAAAACGGTACAAGTTTAATAACATTCTTGACAACTATGACTTCAATACAAACTCATATTTCAATTTGTACATTGACCAGAACCCAAAATAAAATTGAGACCTTGACTCTTCTTGTCTCTTGAATCCCAATGGGTGCGATCCTCTAGCAGAAAAACACAAACTACTATTCAAGTCTTTGTTAGAATGGATAGAATTGCAACGTAAGACTCGTGTCCAAATCAAACACAACATTCTAAATCAGGATTTACATGTGAGGAAAGTTGTCAAGTCAAGAGAAAAATGATGCAAGAAGGACTCTATCCTCGTCAATTATCAACTCCATGCATCTTTCAATTAGTTGAATTAGTGGATTCTAATAATACTTAGTGAGGTGTGAGCACACCAATATCTTTGTAAAACATGATTGAAATGTTGAATTGAAAAATGAAATGAAATGATGATTTATTCACATTATAAAGCAAAAATAGCAAATTATTCGATTCCACGAATTTAACCTCTTGTTTGGAATTGTTGGAATTGTGTTTAGATAGGAGTTGTATAAATTTTAATTTTTTTATGTTTTCAAATCGTTTTGATGTTGATATCAAAAATAATTTTTTTAAAATAAAAAAATATTATTTTAATATATTTTCAAGCAAAAATCATTGTAAAAACTAAGTATTGCCATAACTCTAAATATCCCTTTAATACATGATTTCACTAATTTTTTTCTTAATTACTTGGGTTAAGTAATTATTTTTTGAACAAGAATATAAATGGGATGATAACCATACCAACACAATTTGGTCGGCTCTATGATTAAAATGGAATTTGGAGCAAAATATTTTTCATCCATTCATTGAGATATCTTTTATCTCGACGTAGATGGGAGAGAGGACCTATAAAGTAAAAAATAAATAAAAAATACCATAACTTTATGTATAATGACAAATTTGGAATAGTATGTTTGTCATTTATTCTCAACATCCAAATCAATAAAGAATCTTACTATAGAGCATGTCTACTAATATTAGTAATGCGTACATGTTAATTTAATAATTAGATCTAAATAAAATTTATTTTATATTTATATCTTAGTTTTCTCAATTAAATAATCTTTTATCTAACCATTTTTATTCTGTCATGAGACAATAATCTAGTATTATTATCTTGGATTACTCATTAAATTTGGGTAGTATTAGATATATATATATATATATATATATATTTTTTTTTTTCCTTGTAATTTAAAGATTTAAAATAAATAAGGCCTTGCTAACAATCATTTGACCACGCATGTGACGCCCATAGAAACAATGACGGCTCATATTGGCAATTACGACGCCACGTAATTTATCACCATCTTGGATATCATGCCGTTGAGTGCGTCAATACGCGCACTGGGAGGACGTGACAACACTGTCCACTAATATCATAGGATAAATTTCCGATAAAATGCACTCAACGCTCTTTATTTTTTCTTCTAGGAAAATTTATTTTTTTCTTTTAGATTTTAATTAATTATTGAAATTAAATTCTTGATACTCTTCAATTGATTTAGATGTCATCATCCAAAGCAAGAAGGTTTAAGAGTTTATTAATAGAGATTGTAATATTTTAAAATGTTTTCTTATTTGAAAATATATTGAAATAATATTTTTTTATTTTTTAAAATTTATTTTTAATATCAGAACATCAAAAAAATTTTAAAATATAAAAAAAATTAATTTAAAATTAAAAAAATTAAAATAAATCCAAAAAAATAAAAATAATCGCAAGTTTAATTATAAAAGTTATCTTCCTCATCAACCTTTATCACATTCAAACTTATAAATTCAGGCATAGATAGTAGTATTTCCTCCTTTGTTTTTTAAAAAGGAGATATAATATTTTTATTTGTCTGCGTGTTATTATAACCCAAGACCCAATTAGCTTAAGGTATAAACTAATTTTGATTTAAGAAAAAATAAAAAAAGAATTTACTTGATTTAAGAATGATTCATGACTTGATGAATCTCAAGTAAAATCTAGATAAAATCCAAGCAAAAAATTCATTATTTTTTTTTTAAATTATTTTAATCAAAATAATATTTTTTTGATTATTTTTTTAAAAAATTATCAAGAATAAACGCACGACTCGGATAAAAAAATTATTAAGCCTTATCTTAACCCCTGCTTTTTACAACTAGGCCATGGACAGTAGACAAGGAAGAGGAATCAATTCTCTTACAGCAAACAGAACCCTACCTATCTGGAGCCTATTCACAACTCTACTAAAAATAGCCTCTCAATTATACATAATTTTTGGGGATTTTCACTACAATCATGAGCGCCATCCTCACTTCCAAGCTCCATAGACAGAAACACCCCATTCCACGCGCCATCATAGCGCGTAAAACACTATTTTCACCGAGCGAGACACATCGTTAATGGTGCGTTTGGTTCTTCTACTGTCGATTTCATCTTATTTGATCTCTATACTATTCTTTGTTTCAATATCACCCCTCTTTTATTTATTTATGCAGTTATTTGATCATTTTGTGAACTTATGACTTGAGTACAATTGTATCAATAACTGGTTTAGTATTATAGTATATTTTATTTTTTAAAGTATTTTTTACTTGAAAATATATTAAAATAATATTTTTTAAAAATAATTTTATTCTTGACATCAATACAATCTAAAAATATAAAAAAATTAATAATTTGAAGGGAAAAACTTTTTTTTAAAATTTTTTAAATGTAAAAACAAACATACTCAATCCGGGCATTAAATTACACTAGTTGCTTCATAGAATAAATTTCAACAATTGTTAATATAATCAAACAATTATTAAAATTATAATTTAATTTTCTCATATTAAAAATAACAAGATCAATTATATTACCAACATCACATTAAATTCAAAAAAAAAAAAAGAATGTGAGAAATAGTAAGTTTTTACCATTTTCAAATATGCTAAAGATTATGCTAGGTTATTTTGAATTTGATGGGTCCTTTTTTTTTCAAACAATAAAATTTATTTTTAAAAAAAATTATGTACATCAAATTCCTTTGGGATGATCTTAAAAACAACCCTTTTATATATTTTAAAAGAATAAATACCTTTTTATCTCAGCCTTAATTTCTTTTTATTTATTTATTTATTAAGAGGTCTGTTGAGTCTTTGGACTACATAATAAAGGGGTTATCTTCCATTATACAATAATCAAATAAAAAATAGTTACTAGATTTAGAATTACTTCCATTAAAAAAGTCATTAGATACACATTAAAGGATTTTAATTTAAAAAACATTTGTTTAACTTTAAAGGCAATTATATCAATTTTACTAGCAATTATGATAAAAGTCTATAGATAAACAGACATTTAATTTAAATGACATTCAATTCAATATAAGTAAAGATATACCATAATTGCAATTTAAATTAAAATAAATGTAGTTAAGTATATATAATAGTAAATAATGTCATTATAATGTATATTTATCATAAAATTTATTTTAATTATTTTTTAGATAAATTCCATAAAAAATTTATTTATTTGTAGTGCCCATAGAAAATAGAACTTGATCCTTTAATGAACATGAAAGGATCCAAATCCAAAACAATGAAAATAGAGGGATGATATTAGAGCACAAAAAAATTCAGGTAAACTAAACTAAGAACTAAGAACAAAATTCAAAGAAGACACACATGAACATGACTTGCACTACTCAGACACACAAATTGTTCACAGCTCTTATGCACTCCTACTTGACTGGCTTGTGGTCTTAGAGAGAGAAAAACACAGAAGGAAGCAAAAGAAAAAAAATCCTCCCTCTCTTTTTCTCCACATTTTCTGCTCAAAACTCTCTTTCTGCAACTCTCTTTACTGTTCTTTACGGAAGTAAGTTCTTTTTCTTTTTTATTTGGATTTGGTTGCATAAGAAACTGTGATGTAATGTCTGCTTACGTCCATTTCTTGCTCTCTCCATCTCTTAATTCTTTGAATCTTAGCACTTAAGTTTCTCTGCTCTACTTTTATAAAGAGCTTCAAGAAAGTAAAAAATAAACTTTCTTTCATTTTTTACTGACAACAATTTGCTTCATTTAAGATTGACATTTGTCAACTTTGTGTTTTTTCTGCTCATTACTGGTTTTTTTGTATGTTTTTTGTTGTTGGGTTTTCATGGTTTGAGTTGTTGAGCTTTGATAAGATCACTAACTGTGTGTTTTTGTGGTTTTCTTTTGTGGGGTTTGGTGGTTTTTTACAGATTGGAAAAGTGGTATAGAGAAAGAAGAGATAATTGAGTTTGGGAGATTCGATGGGAGTCAAGAGATCTGGTAAAAGAGAGGACTTGAATTTGGAGATCTATGGAAAGTTTTTTACCGCGTTTGTTTTGATCTGCACAGCAAGAATTTCAGTTGGTGTTACTAATCCAAGTGATGGTAATTAAGCTTGACTTTGTTTTCTTTTGCTCTTTTTTTTTTCCCCGGTTTTCTTTCAGCTGTTTGGATTATGAGAAAATGTCGGATACGAAAATAAAGTGAAGTTTTTAGTTATAATTACAATGGTATATGCTATCAAACCAAGGTGGAAGAAGTGCTTTGATTGGTTTGGTAAACTTTCTGTCTTGCTTCAAGTTTAATTTTTCTCCAGCAACCAAATCAAGATTACTGGTAATTAGTGTGCAGTTTGGAGCTGGAAATGAAGTATTTGTCACATTTGTGTGCGTGTGCATGCGTGTGGATATAGTTGCTCGTTAATTTTGTTTTATAGTACATGGAGCTTTGAATCTTATCACCGGCATTGTTTTGATTGAATTAGTTACTGCAATTAATAGCTTATACCTTTCTCTGGGATCTCCTGTACTGCCTGGGTGGGTCAGCATTGGGGGAGATCCGTGCGGTGAAGGGTGGCAAGGCGTTCTATGTAATGTTTCAGAAATACAATCCATGTATGGAACTCTGCTTTAGTCTCTTCATGTTAATTGCAATTTTTCGGTATGGATAATGTAAAGCTGTGTAATGATTTTTTTTTCTTTCAAAACTTGCTGTTTTACAGAGTTCTTAATGGTGCAAATTTGGGAGGAGAACTCGGTGATAACCTGGGAATGTTTGCTTCTATCAGATCAATGTAAGTGGTAGTCTCTCAGTCTCTCAATCTTTGGGAGCAGAACTTGTGCATATGTGCATAGGTGTGAGCTTATGAACGATGTGGTTGCCTAATTGAAACTTCTGTCCTTCCACCCCCAAACATTTTTTAACCTATTCCGTTGATGCTTTTAGAATCATCTGTTTTGATTTTTATTTAAAGTGTGAGGAACGGAAGGGGCATTTTACATGTGCCTTTGACTGTTATTGACTACAAGAGGCATTGAAGATATTGCATGGGATTGTTTTACATGTACAGGTGCTTTTAGAATTTGAGCCGGGGTTGCTCCATTGCTTACTTGGAAAACACTGCATTGTTCGAGCAAAATGCCAATGGCATGGCGCTTTAATACTGGATATCATTCTGAAGATCCTTAACTACTTTACAGGAGCCACTAAATGTTATTTATCAACCCTTAAATGAACGGTCTAAATTTCCTGATACCCCAACTTTGCATTTCTAGTTGTTTGCTTCACTTTAGATGAAACTCAGAGGATGTATAACCAAAGTACATAAACTGCATTTGTTTGAATATTAGGCAATATTCGTTCTTGTGATATTCATGGATGCTGACATTAATCTTTGTGTTTCTTTTCTTTTATTTATTTCCAGAGATCTAAGCAACAACCATATAGGGGGGAGTATTCCGTCCAATCTGCCTGTTACCATGCAAACCTTGTATGCTTCCCCTTTACATGAGATAACATATTTGTTTCTTTGATTTCATTTATCAATTCTGGGTACCCTTTTATGCAACAGCTTATGATAGTCTTTACCTTTGACAGTTTTCTTGCAGACAATAACTTCACCGGAAGCATCCCAGATTCTCTATCATCTTTAACTCTATTGAAAGACATGTAAATTTCATTTATCAGATTCTCTTTTGCTGGTGTTGATTCTGACTTGTCTCAGTTTTGTAATGCTTATATCCTAACTTTTTATGCCCTGCAGGTCTCTTAATGATAATTTTTTAAGTGGTGAGATACCGGATGCCTTTCAATCTCTTCCAGGGTTGATCAACTTGTAGGTTCTATTTTTAAAGTTGGCTTACTTTTCCAGTTTTATTAAAGGTTCTTTATGGTTAGTGTAACCACTTATTTTTTGCAGAGACTTGTCCAACAACAATTTGAGTGGACAGTTGCCTTCTTCTTTCGTAGATTTGGCTAGTCTTACAACCCTGTAAGTTGTCACAACAAGTCCATTTCTAATGCAATCACTTAATCTCCACGTGTAACGCTAACAACTTAGTTGGCAGACGCTTGCAGGACAATCAGCTGTCTGGGACCCTGGATGTTCTACAAGATCTTCCCCTGAGAGATTTGTACTATTCCTACCATGTCTCTTATAATTTTAAATGATAGTACTTTGTTACTTATTCAGGAATTTCATCGTCTAGTTTCGTATCCTGAATCTTGTGGAATAATTCTCTGCCTTACTTTTTGTCTCTTTGCCCCATTTAAAACAGGAATATAGAGAATAACCTGTTCTCAGGACCCATACCTGACAAGCTCCTGGCCATCCCAAATTTCAGGTGAAAGTCAAAATGTATTTCAGTTGAAATAGAGCTTGATGTTTGTCAAAAGCATTCATGTATCCATATGAATTGTACCATCAGGAGGACTTGAATTGTTGAATGTTTATGTCAATGATATATCTTGTTCTCTCAATTTAGGAAATTTCTGGTATTTGATAGTTCTTGACAGTTGTATGAAAACTCCACTAAGTTTATATCTGTGAGTGGGTTAGTAGAGGATGTGGGTAATGATTAACGCATTTCCATTGCCTTGTTGCAACCAGAGTATGAGCAATCAAATGAAGTGTCTCTTAAAACAATCAGGTCCTGGAAATCGTACCAGGTTGACATGTCCAAACAATTCAGACTGATCATGTTGTTGACAGTGTGGTCTATTAGAAATGCATGGATTTTTTTAAGCCAGGATTTTTTTTTTGAAGATAATAAACATGCGAAGAAACCTGTGATTCTCTCTTGGAACTTATGGGGAATAATACATCCAATTCATGTATGTGGTAATTGAGGTGAATCACATAATTATATGCACATATTTGTGCCTTACAGAACTGGGAGCTGGATGAGTTCTTGAATGCCTGTCAGAAATTTGCCCAAGTTGTCTGAGCATTATTGATCATAATGTGCACAATTAAATCTTGACAATGGCATGGAAATTATTCCAGAGGGACTTTCTGATCTCCACTTTCTGATGCAGCAAGTCAAAAAATACCATATGATTTTTATGGCTCCTACCAGCTATTAAATCTTTAGGCTTAATATTCTTCAAATAGCCATGATGGAGGCATTTGCTTTAACTTGCAGTCTACTGTGTTTGGTATCTAAGTTCATAGAACTGTGCAATGTTGTTTAAAGTGAATAGGAAGCCTGTTTTGTGTGGTTTGGAAAATTTGGTTATCACTTGATTCATTTGTTTGCTAATATGGTTGCTTGTTGCAGAAAAGATGGCAATCCATTCAATTCATCCACTTCTCCAGTACCTGCACCCATGTCCCCACCACCATCGACACCACCACCACCATCAGCACCACCACCACCTTCAACACCAACACCACCATTTTGGGTCCCACCATCTCCTCCTTCTCGAAAAACACCTGGGAAGCAGGCTGATGGGCCGTCTTCAGCAGAGGAATCGAATTCTGGAGGAAAAAAATTTCTAACTACTAAAAGATTAGTTTGGATATCCATTGCAGGGGTATTGTTGTTTGTAATACTGGCATTAGCACTTGGGCTTCTTATTCCAAAATGTAGCAGAACAAGGAAGGAGGCCAGTAGAATTTTCAAGCAGCATCAAGTTGGTGCTTATAAAGGCAACAGAGAGAACCCAAGGGACAATGGATCCTCAGCCCAACCAACTAATCAAATTGAAAAAGGCAAATGACTTATTTAACTTGAATCATCTGCTTCCATTGGAGATTTCAATTCTTTTGATCACTGACATGTTCTAAAATTTTTCTAACAGTTCCAAAGGAGACTTTACAGCAGCCAAAAGAGGACCATCCAAAGCCGCAAAATGTGCACAAGAGAAATGAACCTAAAATGGACCTTGCACTAAAGAGGGATGATTATTTAATAGACGTGAGCAGACTAGATTCAGATTTCACGCTGCCTCCGCCGCCTCCTCCACCTCCACCACCACCACCACCACCTCCTCCTCCACCCCCTGTTGAGAATGTCATTGTTAAGCCAAATGTTCCAGCTGAAGCAAGCTCAGGGAAGCCTTCTCGTAAAACTCGGACCCTCCTCACTTCTGCTAAGTCTTTCACCATTGCATCGCTTCAACAATACACAAAAAGCTTTTCTCAAGAAAATCTCATAGGAGAAGGCATGCTGGGAAGTGTTTATAGGGCACAGCTTCCTGATGGAAAGGTATGTATGATCTTTTATTATGATTGCTGTTGTTTGTAGCAATTTATTTATGGAGATTAATGAGCCAAGATATTCTATCAGTGGATTTAGATTTACTGTGTTATTATGTTAATTTTATTGTTTTCTTCATGACTTTGTTCCTTCTCTCTCTCAAAGACTCACTTTTTAAATCAGTTTCAATGCGTGCTCTTTTCCTCAATTGCCTAAAACAATTGATTTTTAATTGTTGAAACCATTATTACAAATCCCCAAACAAAATATATCAATGAGCTTTAAAAAGTTAGAACTTTAGTGGGTTGGTTACTCTTACTGCAACCCTCTTTTATATGGTGCATCTATCTGATTAAGCAGCTCAATTTTGTTGTAAAAAAACATATAGTTGAATGTCTTTGGTTTTCAACCTTTAATGTATTCGGTTGCTTTTGTAGCTTCTTGCTGTCAAGAAACTTGATAAGAGGACTGCAGAGCAGCAGAAGGAGAACGAGTTTATTGAATTGGTTAACAATATTGATCGGATCCGACATGCTAATGTCGTTGAGCTCATGGGTTACTGTGCAGAGCATGGCCAAAGGCTTCTGATCTATGAGTATTGCAGCAGTGGCTCATTACAAGATGCACTACACTCAGATGATGAATTTAAAAGGAAACTTTCCTGGAATGCCCGCATTAGGATGGCACTTGGAGCTGCTAGGGCCTTAGAGTAAGTGAACCAACCACTGCGATAGAACCAGCTGTCCTTAGAAAAAAGTCTAAATTAACTAGTAAGAAACACGAATTCAAAGAGTGTGCATGTATAGAGAGACAGATTTGAATAGCAGAAAATTTAAGTCTTCTATTGCTATATCAGATGAAAAGACATAATTAAGTAGTCCAATATGCTGGAAATGGTTTATAGATTCAGGTCTATAAAATGGTCAACAGTTCGCAAACAATCTTTCTATGGGATGAAGGTGGGAGGTGTGTGTGTGTTTTTTTTTTTTTTGCCTCCTGTGCATACTTAATTTGTTCCATGTGTGAAGGTATTTGCACGAGGTCTGTCAGCCACCTGTCATACACAGAAATTTTAAGTCAGCCAATGTTCTTCTTGATGATGATCTTGATGTGCGTGTTTCGGATTGTGGTTTGGCTTCGTTAATATCATCAGGGGCTGTCAGTCAGGTAAGTCATGCTCATACAATCAGGCAGTGGTCCATGTTGAAATAGAACTCTCTTGGTAGTTGACTTTCAGACGTGTTAATTTGCGGAAATTTATCTACTCATGAAAGTGCAATTAGAATTTAAAACAAAAGGAATTTTGTTGATCAAGTTGATAGCAATTGATGTTTTTCAGTATTTGGAAAAAGCTCTTCAATTGGTTTAGGGATGTGTATAGCTTTTTGTTTCAATGTCCACTTACTATCCTAAAATAGTTCCTCTTATTTTCAGTTGTCAGGCCAGCTGCTAACAGCCTATGGTTACGGGGCTCCAGAATTTGAATCAGGAATTTATACTGTCCAGAGTGATGTTTACAGCTTTGGTGTGGTCATGCTAGAACTTTTAACAGGCCGGAAGTCCCTTGACAGGTATAAATGTAAAAACATGCTGTGTTTGTTATCCTATGCAATTTTTTGTTTCTTAAATGTCCCTCTTTCTTCAAATTTTGCCTAGGACACGGAATCGAGGTGAGCAATTTCTGGTGAGATGGGCAATCCCCCAGCTCCATGACATCGACACATTGTCAAAAATGGTCGATCCCTCTCTTAATGGAGAATACTCTGCCAAATCTTTATCACACTTTGCCGATATCATTTCCCGCTGTGTTCAGGTGAGAATTACACTGTTGGTTATGGTTTGCACAAAGACTTGATTCATCATTAACAAGTGAATGCCATCTAGTTGTAGTCATAGATTTTTTTTCCTACATAACGAAATATAGGATCAGCTTTACCTAACCACAATGATATCTTGCAGTCTGAACCGGAATTCAGGCCACCAATGTCTGAGGTTGTCCAGGATCTAACAGACATGATAAGGAGAGACCGCCCCAGCAAAGAATCAATCAGTGACTGAGTCAAATTGGTACATAGAACTTGTGATTCAACTTGTGAATGTAAAGCTTCGAAGTATTAATCTCCCACAATGTCAACACTGGAAGATGCATCATCAACTGTAAACAAATGCAGCAAGCTAACACAATAACTGTTCACATCCACATCTCAAGTTCATACCTCGGAGAAGTCTTCAAGGTAGCTGTAGCAAGAAATGTGAACAATCCATTCTTCTGGTCAAATCATTTGTGATTTCATTGTTCATTAAATCATGCAACCAAGCTTTGCTTTTGCAGAAATTTGCTAGCCATTTGTTTTGTATTATTATTTGTTGGCAATTCTTGACAATGAAATTTTGGTGCAATGCACCTGAATCTGAGTGAAACTTAAATTTAGCTCCAGCAAAATCCATATCATTCTGGTTCGATGGATTTTTTCAGTTCAAATGAACGGTTTGAACCCATGCTCATCCTTGAAATGAACAAGGAATTAAAAAAGGTTACCTGGCCTCTCTGTTGCGGGGTTAATTTTTGTTTGAGAAAATGAAACTTCCGACCATGAAAGAACACATTGGTCTCATAAAATATAAGGCCGATGGCGACTTGCAATGCTCTTGGTCACAATGACACTTGTATTTTTAGCTGTAACATCCTGGGAAAAAACCAAAGGAGCTATAGGGTTGACCCGCATGGCAAATTGCTTGATAAGTCTGAACTGGCTGCAAACCTGTGTTGATAGTGACATCTTGACGGTGATCATGTGTCTCTTTCATTTTTTTTTTTTAAACTTAATTTAATTTCTTCATAAATCATTAGCTTCTGGAAGAAAGAAATTGATGACTCGTTATCACCGAATTTGAAAATTGATTTGGGCTATTGAGTTAAATCCGAGGCAAACTCCGAATGGGGTTTTATAACTATACCTAGAACCCTCCATTTAAAGTCCTAGAAAGTTGTTCTTTTTTTTTTTTAAAAAAAGAAAAATCTATAAAAAACTAACCAATTTTCTGAAAAAAATTAAATAAAAAATCAAATCCCGATTCAAACCGAGTTGACACGGAGTCGATCACACATATATAAACTCGGTACCTCTCTTCCCCCTCTCTCCCGCGAATATTTATCTTCCTTAACGTCCAAATTTTTTTATTTTTTATTTTTTATTTTTCTCATTTTCACCGCTTCGATTTCACCAATCCGTCTCTTCCTCTCCATAAATTTGAATCTCTAATCAGTCACATTTCCTCCTCTCAGTTTTCGATATCCAAATCTGAAATTACGAGTTCAGATCTGGTGATTACTCAGTAAGAAGTAATGAGTCGGTACGATTCGAACCCGTTCGAAGAGGAAGAAGTCAATCCTTTCGCTGTACGTCTAAATATACGTATTTTACTTGTTACATCTGTGTATGATTATTAGTAATATTCGCGTTTGTACGTAAATTATACGCGTATTCTTTTTCGAAATTTTGGATTCTTCGTAATGTAGTTTTTTTTATTGTGTTGTTTGGTTGCTGAGAAAATGCGGAGGATTTTGAGAGAAAATTGAAGAAGCTCGGATCTTATTTAGACTAGAAAGAAAGTCACCCTCTCTCTCTGTTTTTTTTTTTTTGGCTTAATTAAGGAGAGTTGTAATGTTAGTACTTAATTTAGCAATATTAATTATAGATTTACATTCTAATTATTTTTATTTTTTTAATTTGAGTTGTTGAGATGAAGAAATGAAGCTCTTATATTTTGCTGTTTGTTTGGTAATGGAAGGATCAAGGAGGAAAGGGGAAAGGATCAGGGCAGTCAAATTATGGCGGAGGCGCGTTTTATATGCCTGTAACTTTCTGTTTTTCTCTTAATTTTCAGCATTTTAGAATGAGTTTGGGGCCGCCGTGCTGCTTTGAACATGGAAATTAAGTATAATGTGTAGGTGTAATATGATGGAAGATGAAATTTTTCAGTTGGTTGTAGGATGGTTTGTAGCATTGTTAAAGCGAGAAAGTTTTTCCCTTTCGAGTAAATTGTGAATCTTTTTTGAGTTGCTATATTTTGTTTGTATGTTGGATCTGAGATGGTTATAATTGCTAGTCCAATATGAATCTCAAGTCTGGATGCTGAAACTTAATCTTAATACTTGTTCAGTAGGAATGGAACCCGAGGATGAAGTTAAGAACCTGTAAGTGACATGCAAGGAGAAATGGGAACACTACCTAATAATGCTTAATGTCTCTCTTAAAACGTAACTTTTTTTTTTTATGGCCAATTTCTTGTTTAGTTACTGTCCTTTATGGATCTTCTACTTGCTGCTGAGTGCGAGTCCCAAGCTACACCTGGATATAGTGTGGCAGATTTACTTGTTCTTGCATATGTATGGATGTTATGAATTGGTGGTGTGCTTCTTTTTTGGTGTAAAGATTCTCCGGTAATGCTGTTAACTTATTCTCGTGTTTTGCTGTATTCTTGCAAAATTTCTAGAATCCCGGAAGTGTCCCCCCTGCAACTTCAAGGCTTTCACCCCTTCCTCACGAACCTTATGATCGTGGTGCAACCATAGATATTCCCCTTGATTCTGGAAAAGTACTATAAATTCTTCAAGAAGTGTGTTCATGTAGTCACATTATGTGAATGTTGCTTTCTTAATTTTGTTTCTGTTCTTTGTCTGACTCTAGGAATTAAAAGCGAAGGAGAAGGAACTCCAAGCGAAAGAGGCTGAATTGAAGAGGAGGGAACAGGTGAGTGCTCTGTTATAGTGGCTTGTGTACATAGGTGTTTACACACGCGTGCTCTACAAGAAGTTTGGTCATGCAGTCACATTATCTTAAGGTTGCTTTCTTATTTTTGTTTCTGTTCACACACACACACACCCCAACTTTATTTTGGAAATCAATAGCATGTTCAGGAAAATCATGTTTGGCCAAAGATTATCGATTTTCGTTGTGTTGTCCTTGTGTCAAACTTCTAGAATCCATGAGTTTTGCAGTCAATGAAACCTTGAGAGTCTCGCAATTGCTTTCATTTTTAAACTGTATTATCCTCAATGGTAATTTAGAATCCATTTTCCTTTTGTTTTCCAGGAACTAAAACGGAAGGAAGATGCAATAGCACGTGGTATGTTTATCTTATTGGTGTTTTTTTTGTTGATAATAAGGCTGTGCATGGTGATATTTAGTTTAACATAATGTTCTTTTTTTGACAGCTGGAATTGTAATAGAGGACAAGAATTGGCCACCATTTTTTCCGATTATCCATCATGACATTGGAAATGAAATACCAATCCACCTACAGAAGATTCAGTATGTTGCATTCACAACATTTTTGGGTATGTTTTAAATTCTACTTGGAAATTCTGTTTGATGGCCACTTGTCATTTTTTATTGTTTGCTGTCCTTGATAATCAAGTTTGTTAGGTTGTTCATCAAGTCTCAGTCCTGTTAGCGGGAACCAGGAGACAATATTTTCTAACTGTTGCATTTTCATCTCTAAGATGGACGATGCATCTTAATTGTCAGCATTTCATTTTGTTTAGTTGGGTTTAGGTCATTCCTGTGATCGATCCTGTAGCTCAAATTGTGTAAAACAGTTTGGTTTAGTTGGGTAGAGGTGGATCAATTTGAGAAATGTTTTAACACAAACAACTATCAGCTGTGTGGTAACTTAATATCATGAAATTGCAGGTTTATTTGTCTGTCTTTCATGGAATATTGTAGCTGTTACCACAGCCTGGATAAAAGGGGAAGGTTGGTGCAAATCCATTCAACATGTATAGTGCATGATCACATTACCTGTTTGTCTAAACTCGTTTTCTTTTCTAGGTCCAACAATTTGGTTTCTTGCTATCATCTACTTCATATCAGGGGTTCCTGGAGGCTATGTTATGTGGTATCGCCCTCTTTATCGTGCAATGAGGTATTCTTCTTTGACCGTTGGCCAGTGAAATTTCTTCTATAACTATATCTGTACTTGTATAGCATGTGTTTCCTATTCTGGCTCTATATTTTTGAAATGTTTCTGGATGCTGTAAGTATTTAAATATGATTATAGAAGCTTGATTCATGTGTTTGCAGAAATCAGAGATAACCTTATGGATAGTGTGGAAACCTGATCTTTCATGTTCAATAATAATGAAGCTGTAAATGATGATTACCTAGACATGGTTGATGACATTTCATATGTGAAAGCATGATTTGAATTGAATATTTGAAGATCTGAAGTATCGTCTTGTAAAAGAATATGTACTTTTTTGAAATTGTGGGAAGAATGTGATGTTGTTCACTGGTATGACCTAAATTTACGAGGGAGGACCAACCAAAAAGAGGGGGAGAGGGAGGTGGGGAAGCTGAAAAAAAGGGAAAAAAAGTGCAGTGCTGTGTAGGTGGGATCATGTGTAGTTTATCTTCTATGAGGTGGCATGCTAGCTTTGGGAGAGAATCATAATCCTGTTATGCTGGATAAGAATGATTGTCAGACAATCATGTGTTTTGAACTTTGTCCTTGGTATATGATGGATGAACGGGTTCAGATTAGCTAGATCCTTTTTTTTTTTTTTATTTAGCACCATTAGACAACTATGGTAATTTTTGTGTGTTATTTTAGCAATAGGCTAATGAAAAATATAGGGAGGGGTCTTAAAGTACTTTCTCCATGCGTGTATCTCATTACGAGAATTTGATGGTTTTACTTCTACAGTTGTACTAGTCTTTTTTCATTTGTTCATTATATGCATTATGAATTGATGTCCCTACTTTTATTTAATTTTGCATCAACTCCTTTTGCAGGACAGATAGTGCTCTGAAGTTTGGATGGTTTTTCTTGGCTTACCTGGTAATCTCATTTATGTATTTCTTTCCCTTTTGAAGATCCTCTAGAAAATCCCTCATTTGTTGTTTCTGTACTCTCCATGCAGCTCCACATTGGCTTTTGCATCTTTGCTGCCGTTGCCCCCCCAATTGTTTTCAAGGGGAAATCTCTTGCGTAAGTTTCTTTAAGATGTTGCATTGAAGATGGTTCTTTTGCTAGAGAATCAAATACATCATAGCTTGTTTGGAAAATGAAGCAACTATTCTGGGCAAGGAGGATTTTCTCACTCATTCAAATTTCATATTATCGTTGTTTTCCTGGAGTGTCTTTTCCTGAAATTTTGGGTGTACCGATTGGGTAGAAATTATATTGATCTGATCTTCTTTTAGTTTCTCTACTCTGCTAATGTTTTTTTGATCTTTTGTGGACAGGGGTATTTTGCCTGCTATTGATCTTATGGGCAGCCATGCTTTAGTTGGGGTAAGTTTTTCAGCTTTGGTTGTTCATTTCTTGATAATATCAGTGTACCTGCACTTCCATTATGAAGTATTTTCTCACTCATTCTGAGCATAATGGGAGAAATGCATTTACATATTTGATCGTGAACTGTTATTATGTAGATGTCTAAGCAAGTCTCACTCTAATAACATAACAATTTTTGTTTGCAGATATTCTACTTTATTGGATTTGGATTCTTCTGCGTTGAATCACTCCTCAGTGTCTGGGTTATTCAGGTTAAATAAATCCTCGTACGACTTGTGCATGCAACCTTGCTTACTGTTTCATTATGGCTTTGCTCAAGATTCTTTGTTTGCTGGTCCTGATTTGCAGCAAGTCTACATGTATTTCCGAGGTAGTGGAAAAGCTGCAGAGATGAAGCGGGAGGCCGCAACAAGGACCATGATGGCTGCCCTATGACAATGCTCCACTGGACAAAAATGCTATTCTTGGATGGAACTAGAAGACTACGCTTCTTGCCCACTTTTTCCCTTCATACATAACGCGTCTTACTTCATTATTAACCTTGTTCATGTGTTCATCTTTAAATACAATTCCCAAACAAAAGAACTTGACAGATTAGAAAATTGAATAGGATCGAGTTCTAGACTCTAGAGTATTGTGTTCAGCCGAGACGTCGACTTAGACAGAGGTTGATACATTGTTTCTCCCTATAAAATGATTGGCACTGTATGTGAATTTGTTTTGCTCTTCTGGTGACTGTAAAGAGAGGCAAATGCCGAGATCACAACCAACGGTCCTAGGCTTTAATGGGTTGATTCAATCCAAAGTTGGCCTGTTTTGTTCATGTCCAGCCATGGAAATTTGCAGGAGAGAACATCTTCTAAATACTAGAGGACATGAAATCAAATCCTTCAGGTGGTCACGAACAGCAGATGCAGGAAACTTTGGTGTCGACGGATTGTCTCCGCATCGATTGCTCTTGAATTTTGAACCTGTATCGATTCTGTTCATGTCCATCCATGCATGTGTGCATTCATCACATAAATTCTGCTTAGTAATGGAGTCATGGATCTCCTCCCTTTCACTTTATTTTATTTGTAGATCTCGGTTGAGCCACTTTGAGAAGGTTTAGTCGGCCGAAAATTAAGCTCGGCTGGGCCTTTTGTTTTAGGTCCAGCTGGGTTTTTTTTTTTGTTATACCATCACACTGACTATGGATATAATTGAACAGCACAAAACCTTTAGTTTGTACTTTTTAGGATCTGTTATCTGATAAATATATGTGAATTTTGTATTTTTTTTAAAAATTAATCACCACGAATATTGAAAAGTGCATCTTATATTTATAATTCCAAATATCTTCATAGAAAATAATCAAAAGTAATAATTTAGTCACGATTAGTGAAACATTATGTAAAATATTCAAATTCTAAATATGAAATAAATTAATTAGATGTGTTATTTTTTGTACTTGTATATGCGCGTATTGCGTAGTTGAATGATGCATGCGATTGACCAGGCATGATCTAGTATAATTATCGCAGCCTTTTCAAGATGCACGAACTTTTCCAGGACAATGCTGTCAGGACAAAATCCAGACAAGTATTATTCCTTGAGATCTGGAGAAGAGATTTTTAATGATTTATAACGGATTTCCATGCCACCATTACACTTTCAACTCGCTCTCTCTCCTGAGATGCTAAGATTGCAAAGTTTTGTCGGACAATCAACCACTACCTTTTCAAGTCTTTCACCTGAGATGCCAAGGTTGCGAAGCTTGGAACTAACAAAACATGAGCTTTTGATGTTGATACAGCCGACGACATCACCTCTTTGAAGCCGAATTAATTTCCTTGATGTTGGGCCAGGATGAGATCCATTCACCGAAAGAGGACCCATCGTTAACTCTCATACACTTCGACGAGAAGAATTGCAAGTTCGGGAGCGGAATTGAGGAAGGCAAATCCCAATAAAGCATTGGTTTCTTGAAATCCAAAGTTAGATACCTCAATGACCCACATCTATGGAGGGAAAATGGCAAGAAAAAACAGGGCTTTTTATTACCATCGACAATAAATTCGAGATAAAGCACTTCAACTCCATTGCGTATCGCATAAATGCAGCAATGTCAAAGGCCGATAACGATCGAACCAACGAAGGTGAAAACACAGCATCTTTCTTTCGCCACGGTGAGCCAAGAACCGTTCCAAATAATCAATCAATTTGTTTGCATATCCTTCTCCTCCTTTCTTGCCACTGAAATACGATAGAAAATCGAAAGTCAAGAACGGTGTGGTGAGGCATAGTTCTTGGCACTTTTTCGATGAACGGTATAGCGCAAAGAAGTATGGAGTTGGAAGCAAGGAAATTATATAAAGATGGCAAATGATTTCCTGTGAAGGGTTTTTCGATCCTTGTTTAGAGAAGAAGAAGCATCGATGGTGGGCCTGAAAATAATGGTCAGGTGCAGGATTAGGCTATATAGCAAAATAGCAAGATTGTTTTGACTATTCATCCACTCAAGGTTTTTATATAAAGAAATACATATTTATCAAAAATCATTTTAATTTAATAGTTTAAATTGTTAAGTGAGTTTTTATAATATAATTTATATTATTTTTTAACACATTTTTTTAAATAAAATTTTTTTAAAATTAAAACTTGCGTAAGCTAACATTATTTTATACTTAATTTTTATCAAATAAATGAGGATAGTAAAATTCGAACTCGTAATATTTGCTCATAAAACTTTGATATTATATCAAAGAACCATTTCAATCCAATAGCTTAAGCTATTAGGTAAAATCTCAATATATGATTTATATTATTCTTTAACAATATTGAAATAGATAATATGAATTATATGAGATATTTGATTTATCAAAAATACATTTATTTAAATATTTTTATTTGAGAAAATTTTATTGATTTATCCAAAATGATAACAACCCTTTTTTAATGTTATATTCCTATTTATAAGCTATGTTAAACCATAAATAATATAAAATAGACTTTCAAAATTATCCCCTGCTAAACTATGTTGGATATAGTGTTGTTTTTTTCATTTTTATTGTTAAGAATCTAAAATTATTTAAAAATCAATATAATATTTTTTTCAAGCTAATCGAACATCCCTATGTATTATATAAAGTAATATCGTTTGAATTGTACCCGCATGGATTTTCTCAGAGCACTTGGATTTGCACCCACGTTCGAATTGGCAAGATTTACAAATTCTCAGAACCCAGCCGAAAAATGGACAGAAACCTAATAATTGCCACCCACATTCTCTCTAGTCAACAAAGGCTACCAGACTGGCCTCCATGCTTGCTGGCCTTAACAATGAC
>Ga0325403_1001383_pt1 | contig 20084 bp, 10 predicted proteins | sample PopdelMetagenome_19_FD_205665 | JGI IMG/M metagenome (GOLD analysis project Ga0325403, IMG submission 205665) | Populus deltoides microbial communities from Bellville, Georgia, United States - Xylem-PdKOR-R4 | ecosystem: Host-associated > Plants > Phyllosphere > Stem > Wood/Secondary xylem... | reverse complement strand
CCGAAATTAAAGCTAAAGAAAACATATTATACACATTAAAGCATAATCTTACCCCTTTTTACTTATTTCCTCCAACTCCTTTCTTTTTTCCCTTATTTTCCCCTCTTTTCTCTTCTTCTTCTTTCTCACTTCACTCCTGCGGTTCTCTCTCAAAATTTTACAGGTCTCTTCTTTTGTTTTTTTTTTTTCCTTCCTTTTTATATATATCATCTCTTTATTCAATTACTACTATACCCTTCATTCATTTATTCTAACTTTTAAGCCTTCAAGGGCTTTATTGTATTTTCCTAACTCTTTTAATTCAAAACGTTACAGAGAAGGAGAAGGACATTTTTCTGCTCGTTTGTTGATTGAGCACCTTGATGGCTTTGAGAATTTAGAGGGGCTTTAGAGAGCATCGGGCCGACCGGCTCTGTTCGGACATGTGGAATTAGGAGACATGTCACGGTCACCCTTCAGACTACTAGTCGTTTATATATCTCTAATGTTTTTTCTTGTGTTATAAAATTTTCTAACAAATTTTAAAATCCATGCTTTCTGAAATTAATTTTAAGAAATCCGTCAATATTCAACTAGATGTATCCATGCATGTGGAAGTTAATACTACAGAAATAATATAGAAAACACATAAATTTTTATGAATATATCCTTAGATGTAAATTCAAATTTTGTAATTTTATTCCCTAAAATTTAAGTATATAATGGTTGTCTCCTCAAAATATTTATAAAACTTTTAAATTGATTAGGTAAACCAATTTCTAATAGGAAATAACTTAAAGTACAAGACAGGAAATTAAAATATAAATAAAAACAATAAATCCAGAAAAATTCTAAAAAAATAACAAAATTAATCAAAATAATAATTTTAAACTAAATTTTAAAAGATTCGATGATTTGATAAGTGATATAATAGTATTCTTTAGAAAAACTTCTTATAAAATTATTTGGAAAAATTTGAGTCAGGTTGAATAATTGAAATTCATATTATCTTAATTTTTAGAAATTATGTATTAAAAACAAAAACTCTATTTTAAATTAAATTTAAAACAAATAGAATTCTAAATAAAATTATTAGAGCCCACTAACAAATATAACTTTAGAACTCACAACAAAAACTTTTTTTTATTTTAATTTTCAAGCTAAAACGATAACTCCTCTAGGGTAAATTTTCAAACGATGCAATTAAAAGCATTTACATTAGATTTGGAGTGTCATAAAATTTTACTATTCATGCCACTCACAATTCTGATGGTGAGCGATTTTCTGGGATTCTATTCGAGAGGAAGTTTCGGAATTTTTTAGTTAAAGCCTGCTCTTGAAACAACCAAAAGAACCAAGACAAAGAAGCCCACTTAGGAAAAAAGAAATCATAAGCCGAGAAGCTTAGCTATTTTCAAAACTAGGCCTTCAAAATGGAACTCTTTGCTTCTTTCAGACTTTGCAGTAGAATTTCTTCAGCCCGTAACCTAGCAAGTCTAAATTTTATAAGAAAATAAAAAATAAATTAATTAATGTGACTCCGTCAACAAATCTCTTAACTTTTTTTTGAAAAAGTAAACTTTAAACTAATATTATTTTGATTTAAAAAAAAATTAAGTGAAATCAAGTTAAAACTCAAAACTCATTCTCAATTGACTTTTGAATTTAATAAATATATGTTTATTTCAAATTAGTTTATCATTAATAATATGTTAAGAAATTAGGTTCATTCTATTAATAATTAAATCTAAAAACATACGAATATTTTTTTTAAAAGAAATAGCATTATTAACTATGTTTATTTTCAAACGTTAATTAACCAGAGTAGCTCATGTGTTCCTGTTCACCAGCAGTTAGTTTTTTTTTTTCCGTCTTGAGCATGTACAGAATGTGTTCAAAACCAGCAAATCCCAACAAATATAATCACATAAGCTATAGATTAATGCAAGAACGTACAAATTCCATGCACCGAACAGAAGAATCAGACGGCAAATACAATATCCATCACAAATCATCTTGTAGCACGGTCGGCTAGAAGCCTTATACCATACATGCAAGTAGATTACTCTGTGTCCGGGTGTTGGTCCTCCACGGTTGGCCTCTCAGCTCTATGTTGACCTTGTCTAAAGCACTATTCTTGTCTTTGTAGTTTCTTTCTGATTTCCTGTCCATTTCCCACACGTGTTGCTCTCTTCTTTATACATTAACAAAACAATTTCTATGTGTCAGCCCTAAACCACCACACATACAATGTGGACATACTCCAATTCTTTTTCCAAAAGAAATATAGTGGTCGGAGAAAAGGCACATCGTGTAGATCAACACAAAATAAATATTGATTCAGACGAGATTACCTTGCTTACTTGTTGAGCTATATTTGATCATGTTTCCAATCAAACATGATTGGAAAACATGATGGAATTTGGATAGTTTAGATGTAAGCAAGTTTTGTTTTTGTGTTCGAATATGAATCTTTTATGAAAAGGAGGAAAATTAGGATGAAGTGGGTGTTTGAAAATATGATAATTTTTGTTTTTTAGTGTATTTTAAAAATATATTTATTTGAAAAAAAATTAAATTTATTTTTTTTAATGTTTTTTGATAATTTTAATGTGCTAGTGTCAAAAATTAAAAAATTATAAAAAAATATTATTATAATATATTTTTAAGCGATTGTTTTTTTAAAAAACACATCATATATGTGCTATAATACAAACATATATGTAGATGGTTAGTTTTAAACTTAATTATCTAATTCAAATCCTATAAAAATTTTTTTCTCTTAAATGCATTAAATTAGAGATAATGAATTCAATTAAAACTTGATTAGAAAGAAATTTAATTCTAAAAGAGCAAGAAATTGTACCTAATATCTTATTTGAGACATGAGTCTTGTGATTACGTGTTCTAAAAGAGAGGGAAGAAATTGTAGTAATTATGTTGGTGGGACACACTCCAAATTAATTAACAAATAGAAACTTAGCTTTGAGATTATTCTCCTTTATCCGAAAGTGACACATCTACCAAACCAATTTCAAGTTTCAACTATTTAAATCATACATTGCTCCGTTTAAAAACACAACACACAAACCATATTTAACTAACTTAATGATTAAAGCCCTAAACACATAATTATAAAACCATTCTCTTGTCGGATGGTGAAAAAACACCAAGAGAATGTCAAACCGTAAATCACGATTAATAAATAATCAAACACGTCATTAACATTAATCATCACAAACTATGAGCTTGTTGTTTTATTGATCCCCACAGCACTAGCAATGTCTCTCTAATTCCAAGTTTCTTTGTACTTGTTTTAATAATAGCCATTAAACATCGTCCGAGAATGATCGGAAATCAACCTAGTATAAGGCCTGAACCACGGCCAGGTGTGTTATAATTAATCCGGTTGGTTTTATTGTTAAAAAAAATTAAAATAATATTGTTTTGAAAAAATTAAAAAAATTAAAGTTTTTTTTTATATATATAAACCTGGAGTTGATGTTGATTGATGTTCATTTTAGACAAAAAAAGAAAAGAAAAAAAAAAAAAAGAGGTTGCACCGGATTCTTCGAAGGCGACGTGCTGAGCAAGAGGAGTTTAATAACAATGATTCTAATATGTTCCTGTTAATCTTCCTTTCTTCACCTGCCACTTACTTTTGGCGGTGTCCCTACTTGGCCCAACACTCTCTGGCGACAAATATCAGCTGATGATTCGTCTGAGCAATATTTTTTGGGGGCTGTTAAATCTTGGAACATGAACGTTGGCGCCGGTGATCTACGAGGAAATGGCAAGGAAAGTGAGAGTTTTGTTTTGCTACTAAAATCGGCGACTTGCTATAATCTTGTTGACAAGAGAATATATAATTTTGGGACCCAAAAGGAGAGAAGCTCGTGCAGGAGGAGATATAATTGAAAATGTAGACAGCTAGCTAGCTAGAATATGTAATAAACAAGGGATGATTTGATCGCCATGGGAGGACCACCTAGCTAGCCATGAACTGTGGGCTTCAATTATAAAGTAAAGATTTGCCACTATTTCACATCACTGGAGAATGAGAGTGCAACCCCTGCATAATTTTAGATTATAGGAGGTTGAGAGGGTTGATTGTTTATTTTAAGTTTGACTTGCTTCCATTATCTCTTAGCTTATGATCAATAATGTTTTTTGTAGTGTTCGTTAGCATGAGGACTTTAGTGATTTCTAGCATCATCGTATGAGAAAGTACAAAGAAACAAATTTCGTTGCAATCAATGTGTTCCTTCAGGCTTTCAGCAGGTTTTTTTCAGAAACCTAATGACTTTAAATCCAACGGAATCTTAGACTGTTTTGATTGAAAGTCATATCGGTCAAATTTGGATGGTTTGATGAGTCATTCAACGACCTGGTTGACTTGACATGATATCAAAGATGACCTTCACATGCTATCAGACAATTTCTCCATTGACGTCAATAGCATCAGTTCAGAGTGTAATGCATGGGAAAAAAATTGAGCATTGGATCTACCAGTGGAGTTGTTGTTCCCAGAAATCAAATATGGTCTTCTCACGTCAGCAGACAGCCCTTCCATTGGTAACAGCGTGTAATGCATTGGAAAAGAATTGTGAAGCACAAAATTTTGACATAACAGGGGCATCAATTGATCAGACAAATCCTGCTCACCACATGGTACTTAGAAGGAGTAGAAGAAAAGTTAAACTTCAATCCCAAACCGGCAGCATTCAAGAAACGGTGGAGCACCAGGAAGATAGCTCTTCAGTATCAATGGAATCAGGTATTAAACAGGGCAATCCCAGATTTACTAAGCAGAAACAGCCGCAGGGTGCATATACTATGGAGAGAGATGAAGAGGTTCAGAATATGTTGAATGATGGGGTACGATTGGGTCTGGGTGTCATACAGGAACGGAATGTTTTTGCTGAATCGATCTGGGAAACTGTGAACAAGGAAATTGAAAAATATGAACTAGGAAATTGAAACTGTTTAACAGGAAAATATACTTTTGGAATTGCTTCGGTTTGGGCATGCTAGCAAAACTTCATGCTATTAAAAAGATGCTCATTCACCATGTTTGTTTTCTAGTTAATAATACTTGTTATAACTTAATTTTTAAATTTTTAGAAATTAAAAATAAAATAACAAAAAAATAAATGAACAAAAATAATTTGAAAATTAAATTAAGACAACATAAATTAAAAATTTGAGAATTAATAAAGATGAAATTATAATTTGGGAGTCAATTTGATAAAAAATTAAAAACAATAATAAGTTTGACATTTAATTAAACTTTGATTTTATTAATTAATGCAATCAAGAGCTTAATTAAAAACAATACTAAAGTTTGGGGTTGATATTGGTTTGAAATTGTAAGAAATTAAAATCCAATGATCAACGTGAAAAACGAGGGTACTATAAGGAGTGTAATTGATTTCACCAGGGATAATTATGAAATAATTAAAAGTTGAAGAGTAAATTAAGAACGGATTTAATTGATTAAATTGGAAACTAAGGATGGTTTTGTAAATTTCTCCACAATGCAAGGGCTCAATTGCAATTTGATCCAGGGGTAAAATTAAATAAAGGGGGACTTTCCATGATTAGGGGCCTAATAGATAAATGTCAGAATATCAGGGGTCAAATTGGAAATAACCATTTCTGGAGAAAACGACGCCGTTGCGTTTCTACTATTCATCACCTTCTTCATCGATTAATTCAGCAGAAAGGAGACTGCCTCAAACCGGTTGCAATCGTGTACCACGTCTCCTACACAATGCATCTCCAAATATGCCTCACCCCCATGATCATTTTCCGGGGAGAAAGAGAGGACATTCAGAGAAACGACCACAAAAAGGGTTGGACGAGCGCACTGGACGGGGGAGAGACGGGAGAAAAAAACGAAAAAACCAGAGGAGGAGAGAACAAGGGGGTTTTTTCGGAAGCTGAGAAAAATCACAGAAAACAGAGAGAACACAAACAGAGGAGAAAAAAAAACCAAAGAACTGGTGATGTAAACAGAGGACAGACGAAAATAAAAGAAAGGGAATAAACAGAGAGAAAGACCAGAACAGGAGGACACAACTCGAGGGGACGAACAACACAGGGGAGACCTGGAAACGCAAACAGAGGCGAATGAACAGAAGCAAACCAGGAAATAAAGAACAAAGAATGCAAAAGAAAAGCAAGAAGAGGGGAGAGTAACATCAGCCAGAAAGAACAAGCCTCCATCTTCAGCAGCCCCCCTAAACAGGTTAGCTTCCCTTCCCTTTGCAAAATTCAAGTAAGTTCTGACCTTCGCACTGTGGACAGCATGCGTGAATAGTTACGTATGTGTGCCTCAGCCAGCCGGGTCATTGGCTTGGGCCAGTGGCCAGGCCGGGCTGGCTAGGTTCAAACCAGCCTGTATGGACTGAGTCAGATCCAACCCAAAAAAAATTAAAAAAAAAATCTGAGGCTTGGATGGGCCTGGTCCCAGGCCCAGCCAGCCCAATCTGTTTTAGACCAAGGATGTATTTGGCAAAACATACCTTTATGTCTTATCTTTTTTATTCCACCTCTTTTTATTTTGTTATCTAGTCAAGCCTTTTCGGATATCAGAAAATTCTGAAAACATTCGTGGACCTTCTTGAATTTATTTGTGGGTCTTTTGTATTTTTTTAGATATTTCACTCTAAAATTGATCTGTATTTTTATTATGAAATGCAAATCCGGTATATGATATATTTTTTTCATTTTAAAAAATAAAAAAATATGTATGCATTGATTTAAATTCATTTTACTAGTTTATTCATTAATATCAGATTCAGAAAACCATTTTTTTGCTATGTAATATTTACAAACATTAAAGTTGAAAATATCCATAATTGAAAATTCACTAACGCCAGAATTAAGAATATTACAAGCAAACTATCATAACATCAATTAACACACTCTTGGCAATTTAAGACAAAACCAGTAATGGAACTTACCTCAGGTAAGATGCTTAAAGAGTGATACTATCTTTCTTTTTATGTAACCAGTTTCGTATTATAAAATCTCTATTGACCAGTTAGGGTTCGTAGTAACCATAATATCAGGTAGCGACTCCTTAAACAAGACCTTCACTTAAAAAAAAAAGTCAAAAATCTATTTTTTTTAAAAAAATTGAATTTTTAAAGTTGGTCACAATATCAGATGTGACAATACTAGACGGGCAGCTTGCAAAGAAAAATTTGTCAACTTTCTTTAGAAATAACAGGATATTAGATGTACTTCTATAAATGCTATTGGGTAATCCGGTGGGGTTTTAGTCTTATGGATGATAACAACTTCAAAGTTTACTCTATAGAATATGGGGGACAGTGGATTGCTATCTTTGGTGTTCATTCTTCTTCAGATTTTGCTTGTGCTGTAGTGGCCTTACAGTGCATGTTAGCTGGTTCTAGAACAAGTCCAATATTATTATGTAAAATTTATCGAAGCTTAGGCATATTGTGTAGAATCAGTAGAAAGTGCAATAATAGGGGAAGTCAAGCAATGAAGTACTGTTTGGATGAGGCATAACCAGTTGTAACAACAACTAGCTAAATGATTTCCCAGAATCATCATCAGCTACGTCCTCAATATCTGAGCAAATTTGGAAAAGGGAGGTTTACAGCGTGCCCACTGGGAGGCTTTCTTTTCAGTTGTAGACCTCCTGGCACGTTGTAGTACGAGATAAGAAAAGAGGCCGTCTAGGAGTGGGTTCCATTGAGGGAAAAAACAAAGCTCTTCTTTTCAAATGGTTATGGAGGCTGAGTGACCAACACAATAGAGGATGGCAGGATGTTATTAACAGGAAGTATTAGACTAGTTTTGAAAATGGTCTCCTTTATTTTTCTCAGTACTCTCTTCCAGGTATATGGTCTGGTATATATTCCATTATACATGATGAAGGTGACATTTCAGCATGATTGAAAAATTGTTGTCATTTTTCAGTTGGAAACGGAATGAGGACGCATTTTTGGATAGATTCATGGCTAGATCATGGACCTCTAAAGCTTCAATATCCGCGATTGTTTGCCTTATCTACATCACCACAAGCTATGATTTCAGATATGGCCGGTGATTATTTTAATGAAGGTACGTTGGCATTGGAAATTATTTTGGAAGAGAGGTTTGAGGCATACAGAGATGGGCCAACTGCATTGCCTTCTAGACCAAATTAAAGGTACTCATTTGAAACAAAATGTTACGGATTCTAAGCGGTGGAAGCAAGAAAGAACTGGTGTTTGTTCTGTCTTGGTATGTCTAGCTACTCCTTTTAATCTAGGTAACCTTTTTGTGATGAAGCTATAGAAACTGTGGATATCTTTTCATGAACTATGGATGAACTATTATTACTTACATGGTTTTCACATGTTAAAGGGAAATTTCAGAGCAATGCAATGCAATAATAATGCTATTAAGCCTTTGGCATAGTATGGGAAATTTGGATGGTTAGAAAAAGATTTGTGATTGGGATACATCGTTCGAGCTCATTCTTCATCGCCTCGCTTTCTGATTGAATTTAATTGATAAAAACTTCTTAATTATACATAGGATTTGATTTGTTTAGAGGTCTGTCTGGAGGGAATCCCTTTATGGTCTTCCTAACAGGGTTATGTTCAAGGCTCATAAGGCTTGTTTGGGTATTTCCTTCTTGTATCCCTTCCTGTATTTTCTGTTTCTTTCTCTTTGTATTCCTTTTTGCTATTTAGCCTCCAATTTTGGCTCTAGCTTTGGAGGGCAATGCTATTCTCGTTACCATAATAATGGCGTAAATATCGACACCTAAAATAATATTTAAGACATATTATATTATACTTTATTTACGAGATTCATTTTTCCACATGTCAATGCATCTTGATCACGTCAATATTATTTTTCAATCTCAATCCTCAAGAAAATAAAAATCAAAATAAAAAATCAAAATATATACACTTAAATAAATAGAATAAAAGGTTAGACAAATATATGCAATATTCCATCTTCTTCATAATTATACAAAAGCAAATATATACAAAATTTATAGTCAAGATGCTAAAAGAAGCCCCACCAGATTTAGAGTTCATTACATATTTATGGTAGTAATTGGATTTTAAATTATTTTTTACTTAGAAATATATTGAAATATATTTTTTATTTTTTAAAATTTATTTTTAACATCGATACATCAAAATAATTTTAAAACATAAAAAACATAAATTTATTTGTAAATTTATTTACGACATTCATTTTTTCTACATATCTATGCATCTTGATCACGTCAATATTTTTCAATCTCAATCCTCAAAAAAATAAAAATCAAAAATCAAAATGTATACACTTAAATAAATAGAATAAAAGGTTAGACAAATATATACAATATTCCATCCTCTTTGTAATTGTACAAAAGCAAATATTTACAAAATTTATAGGCAAGATGCTAAAAAAAACCCCACCAGATTTAGAGTTCATTGCATATTGTGGTAGTGATTGCATTTTAAATTATTTTTTAGTTAGAAATTCATTGAAATATTTTTTTTATTTTTTGAAACTTATTTTTGACATGAATACAACAAAATAATCTAAAAACATAAAAAAATTAATTAATACAACTAAGCTCTTGATTTTTTTTGTTTGGTAAAAAAATTAATTAATACAACATAAACAAAATTTATTTTTTTTGTTTTGTGATAAAAAAAAAAAGAATTATAATAAGCTCTTGATGTTTTTTTATTGGTAATGATAATAAACTTTTTTCAGTATTGAGAAATTAGTAATACAACTAAGAATCTTGACGATGTAATAAAAACCAAACTTATCCTAAAAGAAGTGGCCAATATTGCTTTCTATATATTTTCTTAAATAATTGACAAAATTTTCAAATTTGAAATTTCGTAGCGAATGTCACCATTGATAAAAAGACAAGGTTTTTGTTTTTTTAAAAAAGAAATTTCACTTCAAGAAGGGCAAACTACAGTACAGAACTCTAGCTAGCTACATGCAATTGAATATTCCTTCTTCTCTGTATCTATCTATTCAAAAGGAAATCTTACACACACACACACACACACGCTCTCTCTCTTGTCAGCTGAAAAGTTTTTTAAATATTGTAACTATGTTTATTTATATTATCTAAGCAGAAATAGTAATATCTTTTATACTCATTAAAAATAATTAACTTCAAACATTAATAAATTATTTTTAAAATTTTTCTTATAATTAACGTGGCCAAATAATAAAAACAATTATTTTATTTTCCATGAAAAATAATTTATTTTTCAATAATCCTTTTTTTATGAAAATATTTTAAAACCTAGCAAACAAGGCCTAAATTAAAAGCTTTTTATTAGGATAAACAAAGCCAGATAAGAACAACACACAATATCAGTGCCTCAAATCCCTCCATCTTTACCTGTTAATCAAAGGATCAGCACTAGCAGGAAATAAAACGAACATGGACATGTCTATTTTTTATAGGATAATCCAAACCAAACGGGCCCAAAAGAGTCATGGTCCATGCCCATGTGCACATGACTCCCACTATGTTCAGAGCTTGTGCTTGCCCCTTGGCATGGGGGGTGTGACCCATTAGAGAGAGACAGGAAGAAAAAAAATGATGGCAACAGCTCCTGGAAAATGCTTCCTGGTCACCGGCCCTCCGGTAAGTAACATCAAAATCACTCTTTTTACATACAGTTTTCAATGAATTTCTAAGTGGGAAATGTCTCCACTCTCTTGCAAAGTCTCAAAGAAATGCGCTGTGTTTGAAACCCTCAAAACCTCAAACCCTCAAACCCCACCTTGAAAATTCAAGGTTTTTTACACTATTACCCAATCTTGCACTATCAGCTAGCTGAATTGATTTGATTTATCGAAATAAACCGACAAAAGAAGTGAAAAGGATTTAGCAACAGTACTGGGACGCCATTGAATAGTCTACACCTCTCAAGACCATAGTTATTAAACCCGGTCCGGGGTTGACCCGGCCAAGGGGCCGGGTCCCGGATTTCATGGGTCAACCCGGGTCAACTCTGGTCAACCCGGAAAAATTTTAAAAAATTAAATTTTTAATATTTCATATGAAAAAATCCATGTAAATATAGATTATACATATTATGAAGTTTAAAATAATATTTTAAAAAGTTTTTTATCCCACATTGAAAAAACATAACTTTTTTCTTAGAAACATAGAGTATATATACTAATGAGTTTTAAATCCCACATTGAAAAGATAATATATTATCCTTTTAAGTTGAAGTATTTAAACCAAAAGATTTTTTATCCCACATTGAAAAAACATGATTTTTTTCTTGGGAACATAGACTATATATATTAATGGGTTTCAAATCCCACATTGAAAAAACATGGTTTTTTTCATGGGAACATAGAGTATATATATGAAAGGGCTTCAAATCCCACAGTGAAAAGATACCATGTTATCCTTTTAAGTTGAAGTATTTAAACCAAAAGGTTTTTTATCCCACATTGAAAAAATATGGTTTTTTTCATGGAAACATAGTGTATATATATGAAAGGGCTTCAAATCCCACATTGGAAAGATATTATGTTATTCTTTTAAGTTGAAGTATTTAAACCAAAAGGTTTTCTATCCCACATTGAAAAAACATGATTTTTTTCATGGGAACATAGTGTATATATATGAAAGGGCTTCAAATCCCACATTGGAAAGATATTATGTTATTCTTTTAAGTTGAAGTATTTAAACCAAAAGGTTTTCTATCCCACATTGAAAAAACATGATTTTTTTCATGGGAACATAGTGTATATATACTAATGGGTTTCAAATCCCACATTTGAAAAAAAAAAACCGGGTCTCGTCCGGGTTCGCCCGAGTCACCAGGGTTCCGGGTCGACCCTGTATCTTTTATACTCATTAAAAATAATTAACTTCAAGCATTAATAAATTATTTTTAAAATTTTTCTTATAACATGGCCAAATAATAAAAACAATTATTTTATTTTCCAAGAAATATATTTATTTTTCAATAATCCTTCTTTTATGAAAATATTTTAAAAACCAGCAAATAAGTCCTAAATTAAAAACTTTTTATGAGGATAAACAAAGCCAGATAACAACAACACACAGTATCACTGTATCAGTGGCTCGAATCTTAGAAAGAGTGGTTTAGATTGAAGAATAAAACTTGTGAAAATAAAACAAACTGATCAATCACTGTTATCTAATCTTCTATTATCAGCTAGCTAAATTGATTTGATTTATCGAAATGAACCGACAAAAGAAGTGAAAAGGGAAATTTTAGACAACATATCACGTAGCAATAGTACCTTTCCATTGAATATTCAATCTTCTTACAAATAGTCTTCATCTCTTAATAATTATCAGGAGTCATGGAATGGTGGGGTACAAGCTAGCTATTATTAATTGTAATGTTCGGATTTCACATCATAGATAAAGCCTAAAATAATTCGGGTAATTAAGGGAGAGATAGAGTTAGATTTGTTGTTTAACACAAGAAATGAATAAACTAGGAGAAACAACAAGAAAATAATATAAAAATGGTTGAAGGATGATCACCCAATGCAGATTCTCGTATTTTTTTTAATCATGGAATATAATAATCTTATTAAGCACATAATGATGACTGGGTCCATAGCTGAAACCCCAACACAAGTATTCTAATAATAGTGAAAAATACTGCATTTCCCTTTTAGAATGGCAATTTTGAATGAGTCTAATAATATAATTTGATTGTCTTAATACAATAGTTAGATATAAGCTTCTATAATTATAGAGCACTAACTAGATATATAAAAAAATATTAATTACAACAAAAATAGATTCTGAGGGTCCAATAAAAATAATTTGCTAACAAGTTATAAGCCTAAAAAATATTAATAATAGAGGGTGAGCTCGACAACTCCATAAGTAAATAACATTCAATATACATATATGAGATAATACAATAATAAAAAATATATATAAATAATTATAACTCTAGGTTCTTATAAAAAAGTTTTTTAAATAAATCATAGCAGAATAGATTCCCCATACCCCAACACAAGCATTCTAATAATAGTGAAAAATACTGCATTTCCCTTATAGAATGGCAATTTAAATTAGTCTACATGTATAGCTATTTGCTTGGATGGAATCGAAGTTCAAGTTGTCTGGATGCATATACATATTCTTTTCCACATGGTACCATTTTCTTTATTCCAATAACCTCTACTGTCCAAAATGAATTATTTCTTTGCCATTCTGTTTTTTTTTTATGAAAAAAAAAAAGATTCTGTCTCGGGCACCGAAACCTGCATTTAGCAAAGATCCGGCTGCTGAGATTTTTTTACTTTGTTCCCTTTACCTGAATGTTTACAGAATTTATCTTTACCTGGACGGCAAATACTATGCCCTCGCGAAGACGGCATCCTGACTCGGTTGCATTGCATGTTAAGAGATCGTTTGATTACTTCTGTATATTACCGCCAAATTGATATTGCATTTTCTGTGAGATATTTGCTTGTTTTACCTTCGTGGCCTCACAGTTGTTTTACAAAAATATTTGTGATTTTATGTACTAAGCAGTGGCGGAGGCACAGGGAAGGGCTGGTAGGAGTCCCGGACCCTGCAAGAAAATTTTTTTCCCAGCTCTTTCCTTGTAAATATTTTAAAAATAACTGAAAATTTAACTTAGTCTCCTTTAATTTTTAATTTGGCCCCCTTACTTTTTTTTCTTGCTCCACCCCTGGGTACTAGTAAGCTATATAATCCAAAATTACTATTCGTTGCCTTGCACTAGAGGTTTGAAATTGCATTCCCAAAAGCATTTCTAAATAATTTGAAAAAAAATTTTGCTTATTTTTTTTAATCGTTTAGAAGTGTTAATATCAAAATTAATTTTTTTTAAAATAAAAATATATATTATTTTGATGTATTTTTAAGTAAAACATACTTTATAAAATAATCATTATGACATTTTCAAACACCCCCTAATAGTCAAGAAAAGAAATATAATAAGATTTGTTACAAGTTAAAATATTAAAAGAACAAGAATACTTAGAAGATATAAAAAAATATTTAGTTTTTATTTATATATGTTAAAAACTTATTACAACCCTTTATATAGAAAAAATAAAAAAAAAATTATTATTACTAAAAAGAAAGAAAAAAACTATTTTTTTAAATAGAAAAATTATAAGAGCCTAATAATATTGAATAAAAAACTAAAAAAAATATAAATTAGAAAAGAAAAAAAAAGGTATTTGATGTCAACTAGTGCATTAATGTTTGATATGAAGGTGTGTTTGGTATTTGATATAAATGTTTGATTTTTTTTAAGAATTTTTTTAATTACAGGCAAAATTAAAAAGAAAAATTAAAATTACAGGCAAAATTAAAATTAACAAAAGAATCCAAAAAAAAAAAAAAGAGATTGATGATCAAATTTAAAAAAAATTAAAAATTAAAATTAAGATCCAAAGATAAAATTGAAAACCAATTAAAATTTAATAAATAAACCAAAATTAAAAATCAAAACAATAAAAACTAAATCTTAAATATCATCAAACTTTAAAATCTACCCAACACCAAGTTTTTAACTTTGGAAATTTTTAATGAAGACTTCATTTCCGGTCAAGATTGAATTTATAATCTATCATTTCTTTTCCATATATATACGTGTGCAGGGCAAATCATTTTATACATCCTTTTTAAGAAATTAAACCACCAAGGCCATGGCTTCCCACATCTTTCTCTTTTCCACACCTTTTATGGTTTTTTCCTTACTTGCTTACGCTTCCTTCTTTGCTTCTTTTGCTTACTCGGCTAGTACTGGAGCTGCTGAAGTAGCAAATGGAAGGAAGGAAGCGGAAGCTCTTCTGGAATGGAAACTCAGTCTTGACAACCAAAGCCAGTCTCTCCTGTCTTCTTGGGCTGGAGACAGCCCTTGCAACTGGTTCGGAATCAGTAGCGACAAGTCCGGTAGTGTCATCAACATAAGTCTGTCCAGTTCTCGTTTGAGAGGTACGCTTAATAGTCTCCGATTCTCTTCCTTTCCTAACTTGATTGAGCTTACCCTTAGCTACAACTCCCTTTATGGTTATGTTCCTTCACATATAGGTAACCTTTCTAACCTCAACATCCTTGACTTGTCTTTCAATAACATTTCTGGCAACATTCCGTCAGAAATTGGAAATTTGGTATCTCTCACTCATTTAGCTTTGTCATCTAATAAACTAACCGGTACAATACCGGTATCTTTAGAAAATTTAAGAAGTTTATCCGTACTTTATCTTTGGAATAATAGTTTTTTTGGTCCCATTACTTTTATTAGAAACCTGACGAGATCACTCACTATTTTATCTTTGTCGTATAATAAACTAACCGGTACAATACCGGTATCTTTAGAAAATTTAAAAAGCTTATCTGAACTTTACCTTGGGAATAACCATCTTTTTGGTCCGATTACTTTTATCGAAAACCTAACGAGATCTCTTACTATTTTAGATTTGTCATATAATAAACTAACTGGTACAATACCGACATCTTTAGGAAATTTAAAAAGCTTATCTGAACTTAACCTTTGCAATAACAATCTTTCTGGTCCCATTACTTTTATCGAAAACTTGACGAGATCTCTCACTATTTTAGATTTGGCATCTAATAAACTAACTGGTATAATACCGGTATCTTTAGAAAATTTAAGAAGCTTATCTGAACTTGACCTTTACAATAACAATCTTTTTGGTCCCATTATTTTTATTAGAAACCTGACGAGATCACTCACTATTTTATCTTTGTCGTATAATAAACTAACCGGTACAGTACCGGAATCTATAGGAAATTTAAAAAGCTTATCTGGACTTTCCCTTTGGAGTAACAGTCTTTTTGGTCCCATTACTTTTATCAGAAACCTGACAAGATCTCTTACTATTTTAGATTTATCATCTAATAATCTAACAGGTACAATACCGGCATCTCTAGGTAATTTAAGAAACTTATCTGCACTTGATCTTGGGTATAACAGTTTTTTTGGTACGATACCTCCAGAAATAAACAACCTTACACATTTGTATTATTTACAAATACATTATAATAGATTGTCTGGTAATCTACCACGAGATGTGTGCCTTGGTGGATTACTTTCATATTTTGCTGCGGCGAACAATTATTTCACGGGACCTATCCCAAAAAGCTTGAGAAACTGCAGCAGCTTGTTGAGACTCAGACTTGATAGAAACCAAATTAGTGGAAACATATCTGAAGCTTTTGGCACACATCCCCATTTGTGCTACATGGATTTGAGTGATAATGAATTGCATGGTGAACTTTCATGGAAATGGGATCAGTTTAACAATCTGACAGCCTTCAGAATTTCTGGAAACAAAATATCTGGAGAAATACCAGCTGCGCTTGGAAAGGCAACTTATCTACAAGCTCTTGACCTCTCGTCAAATCAACTAGTTGGGAGAATTCCAAAAGAATTGGGACATTTGAAGTTGATTGAACTTGCACTCAACGATAACAGACTTTCAGGTGATATTCCTTTCGATGTCGCAGCGCTATCTGATCTGGAAAGGCTTGGCCTGGCCGCGAACAATTTTAGTGCAACAATTCTTAAACAGCTTGGCAAGTGCTCAAAACTGATATTCTTGAATATCAGCAAGAATAGAATGACAGGGAATATTCCTGCTGAGATGGGGTCTTTACAGTCTCTTGAAAGTCTTGATCTCAGTTGGAATTCCCTCATGGGAGATATAGCGCCAGAGCTTGGACAGCTGCAGCGGCTAGAGGTATTAAACCTGTCCCATAATATGCTGTCTGGTCTCATTCCAACCAGTTTTAGTAGACTGGAAGGCCTCACTAAAGTGGATGTATCCTATAACAAGTTAGAGGGTCCCATTCCTGACATCAAAGCCTTTCGCGAGGCACCATTTGAGGCAATTCGCAACAACACCAACCTGTGTGGCAATGCTACTGGTTTGGAGGCTTGTGCAGCTCTCATGAAAAACAAAACTGTGCACAAGAAGGGCCCCGAAGTTATCTTTATGACTGTATTTTCTCTGCTGGGTAGTTTGTTGGGCCTGATTGTAGGTTTCCTTATCTTTTTCCAAAGCAGAAGAAATAAAAGGTTAATGGAAACACCACAGAGATGTTCCCGCGAGATGGTGCCCTGATGGGGAACTGCGCTACGAGGACATCATTGAGGCTACAGAGGAATTCAACTCCAGATATTGCATTGGTACAGGAGGGTATGGAGCTGTTTACAAAGCTGTACTTCCATCAGGACAAGTCCTAGCCGTGAAGAAGTTTCACCAAACACCAGAAGTCGAGATGACCAGCTTGAAAGCTTTTAGAAGCGAGATTGATGTCTTAATGGGTATACGGCATCGAAACATTGTGAAGCTGTATGGCTTCTGCTCGCATGCCAAAGATTCATTTTTGGTATATGAATTTGTGGAAAGGGGAAGTTTAAGAAAGGTACTGAACGACGATGAACAAGCAGTAAAGATGGATTGGGATAAAAGGATGAATCTTATCAAAGGCGTAGCCAATGCTTTATCCTACATGCACCATGATTGCTCTCCTCCGATTATTCATAGAGACATTTCCAGCAACAATGTTCTTTTGGATTCAGAATATGAGACTCATGTCTCTGACTTCGGCACAGCGAGGCTCTTAATGCCTGACTCATCCAATTGGACATCATTTGCTGGCACCTTTGGGTACACAGCTCCAGGTATGTAGTTAAGTTTCAATATCACCTTGTACAGTAGGTTAGTTTACAAAATCACTTGAAAACAAAACAGGTGCAGTAAATTATTTTGGCAAAATATAGCATGACCAGCCTCTTTTGCAGAGTTGGCATACACAATGAAAGTGGATGAAAAATGTGACGTGTATAGCTTTGGAGTAGTAACATTGGAAGTAATGATGGGAAAGCATCCTGGCGATTTCATCTCATCTCTGATGTTATCTGCTTCCACCTCCTCATCATCACCAAGCGTTTGCTTAGACCAGCGCCTCCCACCTCCTGAAAACGAACTTGCGGACGGTGTGGCACATGTTGCAAAACTGGCGTTTGCTTGCTTGCAGACCGATCCCCATTATCGGCCAACAATGCGACAAGTTTCTACAGAGCTTACAACTCGTTGGCCTCCATTGCCAAAGCTATTCTCCACGATGGAATTGGAAGATATACTGGTTCACAGAAATGTTATTGGCTGAGTTTTTATAGTTTACTTGGGCGTCTTGTGAAAAACAACTTGTTTGACAAAATGTAATATTCAATAATCAAGTCATCGCCAATAAACCCGTGGCTCAGGTAGCAATAGCGTCCCCCTCCCTTCAAGAGGTGTTATTGTCTGTGTTAGAAATTCCGTCCAAAGAGTCATGTAATTTATTGCCTTCATTTGCATCAATTGCCTTCCTACTACATATTTTTTTTGGAGAGTAATAAACAATCCAAATGCCAACACAAAGACCGTACAATATTGGTGAACAAAATTTCCACAATCAAACCAAACCCGTCCTGGAAAATCAAATAACGTCATTTGTCACGTTGAAATTCCATATTTATTTTTCAAATAAGTAATACTCGTGAACATGTCAGGTCTTCACCTACATGTTCTTGCAAAGCACCAAATCTCTTACTCATGAAGATTCAAGTCTTCAAGTATTATTTTGTAAACAATTTACGATGTACCCACACATAATTTTAATAAAAACAAATATTTTCCACACTTTTATCTTATTATTTTTCAGGCTAACTTGGTTGTATAATAAATATGCTAGGTGTTCAATGAGATTTAATCCATATAATAGGAGATAGCCATCCTCTAATCTCAAATCTCTACCCCCTTGACCTTTTCCAGGATTTGAATCTAAAAAACCTTGAATTAAAAATTCAAAACTATCCGTGGTGTACTTCCCAGCCCTGTGATAAGGAATGTTGCTTCTGTTCAAACACTCTGTTGTAGAATTGTAGACATAATTTTCTCTCAAGGTTCAGGTTAATTTTGTTCCTGGAAGGCCAACGGGCCTTGGCATCAAAACATTTTGTAATTTTCAACAGTTTTCAAGGGTTTACGCGATTATGCTGAATTATAAGTGGGATTTCCGGAATTGAGAGAAGACCAAACCTACAGCCAGAAAAAGTCTATGTTTATCAAACAAAAACAGAGCGTCTCTGTATCTTTCCCTCTGGGCTTCAAAAAATCTAATAGATCTTGCCTTATGGTAGCCTGCTTCAGTTCCTTACAAAACTTTCATTATCGGGTTAGCCATACACTTTACATATTTCAAGCAATTAACATGAGCAATCAATGGTGTTGTGGAGATTCCCAGGAAGTGGACAGGGTTGCAGCCTCTAATTTCCACTTAAAATTAGCGGATTCAATGCGTTGCTGTTTTTTCAAGCAAAGACTGATTGGGAGGGTAACTTTGAAATAGTTAAACGAAATGAGGAAAAGGAGGCAGAGGAAGAGGAAGAGGAAGATGAGAAAAGAAATGAAAGTAAGAAAGATGGCAAGTGTGTCAAAAAGAAGAGCGTTCATGAGTACTAGTAATATTCATGAGCTTATATTAGAAGGTGCATTGGGTACGACTGAGGAGAGACAACAATGAAGTAGACAGCAGAGAGCAAATTAAACATTAAAGAGGAAAAAGGGGGATGGTCATGACATGGATGTCGAGAAAGAAGAGAAAGTAAGCAAGAAGAAGAAAATGATTTTCATATTTAGAGTAGGGATTGAGAAGGGAAATCTGTTCTCTGTACTCTTGACATCATTGATAATAATCTACATGAGATTTACTCCTGCACTTCAAATTTCATTCAGACCAGCCAACTCAAAACTGTTGATGTAAGCCATCAGAGCAATAAAATTTCTTCTTCTTTCTCCAATTTTAACAGCTCTTTTCCATTTTTCTCAGGGTGTAATTCCAGGAACAGAAGGGACAGCGGGCGTGGGCTTCTTTATTTTTTCAACCAGCAATTGAGACAGCACTTTGAAGTGAACACCTAGAAACTCTACAAGGATCTACCACCCCTGCATTGAGAAGATCTTCATATCTACCAGTCATTGCATTGTAACCAGTTCTCCAGTCACAAGATCGAATATTCTCCACCACAACTGCTCCATCA
>Ga0325403_1001382_pt1 | contig 20089 bp, 6 predicted proteins | sample PopdelMetagenome_19_FD_205665 | JGI IMG/M metagenome (GOLD analysis project Ga0325403, IMG submission 205665) | Populus deltoides microbial communities from Bellville, Georgia, United States - Xylem-PdKOR-R4 | ecosystem: Host-associated > Plants > Phyllosphere > Stem > Wood/Secondary xylem... | reverse complement strand
TATGAGGGCGAAACGTGGCACATTCAAGGCCCAAGCATCTGCTGTATATACGTTAATCAATTTCATGGCCCAAGCATCTGCTGTATATACGGCGGCGTCGACAGGCTTTTTTTTTTTTTTTTTTTTGAGCTTAAATTTGCAAGTGAATGAAAAGCGACAGTAGCGATAATGACCCGACAGCCTCTCTGGCACTTTAAAACTTTTCGTTCTCTTTCACAGCCCCTCTGCACCACCTCCTACCGGAGCTAACAACTCTGTTCACACTACCACGCTCTTGTGTAAATCTACATATTCCTCTACTGGTGCGCATCACTGTCATCATTGGCTGTTTATTATACGTTTCCACTCCTATGATGTTTCTCTGTAAATACAACAACGAAAAAAAAAATTATTAATTTGTAGGAAGATATTCACGATGGAATGTAATTTTGTGGCTGTGATTTTATTGAAAGTTTTTTAATTTCTTTTTTATTTTCGTATTCGACCAAATGCGCAGAACCACTTTTAAATCAAAGAAATAAATATAAAAATATAAAATAAATTTATATTTTAAATAGTTTTAGAGTGAATTTATGTATTTTTAAAGTTGAAATTACAATAAGATATGCACCTATTATTTACTTTTGTTTTGTTTGGAGAAAATAACAAAATAATACTATTTTGTTGATTAAATTATCATATATTTGTTTTATGCTATCATTGAATTATCATATTTTATAATGGGTTTGAATGATGTTGAAAATTTATTTAAAAAACATGATAATTGATATATTTATGTCTAATTAAAATTGAGATCCACTTACTTTTTGGATTAAAACTTTGTTAGAATTTAATCTTCAACATATACCTTTTAACATAAAACATTAATATAATTTAAATAAATTATAGGTGAATGATAAATTGATCTAAAAAAATCTTTAATTGATATGTTTCGATTAAACCTAAAACTCTTTAAAAGTTTCTATCATGTTTAGAAAAGAAACAAAATTTTCTTGTTGTTTATAAAGTGAAAAGTTAAAAGGTTAAGATTGGACTCAAATGACACCCAGAATTTTAGAAGGGAGAGATCATAAGCAAAGTGGATTGTGGGCTTAAACCCACACGCACACTGACTGACATGGCTTGGCTCAAGCTTTGGGTCCGGATCTAGATTTGATTGTATTGTAATATAATATTTCGGATCACAAAAAATTATTTTTTGTCAACTGAGATTTGAACTTAGGTCTAGTTCATGACGAATTATTTCTTCTAGCCCGTTGTTTTGTCAAGTTCAACCCATAAATGTTAACAGTCTCTTTTAGAAGCATTTTATGCGAATCTAAACAGTTTTTTTCAACTTAAAAAATTTAGATTTATGGTCATTATATTCAAATTTTAATTATTGATTTATGGTGAAAATTAATTATGAATTATTTCTTTAACCTTTTAGCTCCCAAAATTCACTATAAAAAAATAAGCGAAGAAAGAGTTTCAGACAATGTTTTTTAGATTTTCAAACACTCTTCTTCACCTTATTTTTAGTGTTTTTGTTTTTTATACCTTGGTTTTCCTCTTATATATAAATTTTAGATCAATCTTATATTGAGATATTTGAGTTATGTAATTTTTTTTGTTCAAATATCTTGTTTAGAAGTGCATTATATTATTATTTTATACATAAAGCTAAAACGTGTGATGTTTTTACTGTTCACCCTATCATATTTTACTATGAATTACAATAGTGCAATTTTTTTAAAATTTCAATTTGATTCTTATTTATTTTTTTATTTTTTTATTTTTTTGCATAATTGGGTCGTTTCGAGACCAAATCAGAGTTCAATTGCATGTATTTTGATAAGGGATGGTTGAATTGAAAGAAAGAGAATTGAAGTGACATAAATAGCGAATTGAAAATTCAAGTCAAAATTTAATTAAGTCTCCCATATTTTTTAACTATTAGGTGACCCGTCTCTTGAATTTTACAAAATTCAATTCTAGTACCAAACTTCATTTTATTTGTTTTTTGGTTGGAGGAGAGAGAGGAGGTCATTAGATTCCCGTATAGAGAGAGTAAATGTTTGTTGGTGAGGAATTCTACCACTAAAACGGTCTTTTTTGTGTAAAATGGTTTCATATGATGAGAAAAGTTAACAAGGTCTCTAATGGTGTTTTCTAGGTGTTTTGGGCTAAAAATAGGTTGAAAATAAGTTTTTTGATAAAAAAACAAAGGGTCTTATTTTTTCTGCCACCACAGTAGCTGGATCTTAGAGATGAATGGATGATGCATCAATTAAACTTAAAAAAATATATAGGCCATTTCTTGATTGGGTCAAACACCAGGCCTGGTTTTTTTCTTTAAAATGATTTTTTAAAAAGTAATGCATTAGTTGATATTGTTTTGAGATAAAAAAAAAGCAAAAAAGGCCACATTGTAATTTTTGGAGAAAGAAATAGAAAAGAAGAAAAGCCTACAAGGACAAACCGTTCTATTGTCGCTGACATGTGCTGCATCAAAAGAAAAGGAATGCGATGACACATTCAATAACATGGTGGAAAAGGTCGGTTTGACCATCGAAAGGCTCTACACGTGTCGTCCAAAAGGCATGGGCGCCTCCCATGCGTTGGCGCGTGGACTGCACACTATAATAACTTTTTAGATTTAAATATTAATTAATTATTATAAAAAGACTTGATTTCCATATAATTAACAACACTGTTTTTAAAATTAGTTTTTATTAGTTATGTTATAATAAAAATAGATATCTATAAGAAAGATAATGATTTAAATTTTAAAAATAAATGTTTTTTAGCAGATGGATTTTTTTTACTAATGCATTTTTTTATGAAAACAAATCTTTTTATTAATAATATTTTTTAAAATAAAAAACTAAAGCCCATCAAAATAAGTATTCATAAAATTCTCAATCATTTAAATTAAAAAGGAAAGAACAACCAAAACTCCCTCACTTGTTTGTTTATTTATTTCATTTTTCTTATGAAAATATATTATTTTACGACAATCATTGTTTTAAAATAGAAACTTACCATGAATTAAAAACAAAAACTCAATAAAAAAAATCATGACTATAATTTATGCACGATAAAATAAAAGAATAATTGATATAAAACATCATGTAAGAATTTTAAAACAAAAAAATAACAAAACAAATATTTTATTCTCCATCAATATTCATGAGCATATTTTGTTTTTATATATTTTGCATATTATATTCATAAATAATAACTTACAAAGTAATTTTTAATATTACTATAAAAAAAATATGATTTCATTTGAAAATTATAAAAAACTGGATAATATTTTAAATATTATTTTAATTATTTTATTCATACAATTTCTGATTAAGAAAAAAAAATGGTAATATAAGAAGAAAAGGACATGCATACCGGTGCTTTTTTTGTTTTTTTTTTAATTGTTTTATCATTTTTTTATTTATTTTTAAATAAAATGGATGATGCATTATATTTAGAAACAAAATACCAAACACATACCATAAATTTGGTTCAAAAACAAAAAATTAAACCAGTTAAAAAAAACCTTGTATATTTTAGATTTATCTTTTTTTTTATAAGATGACGAACCATTATCTTGAATCTTCATTATTTAAGATGAAACCTGACATAAAAAATAATTTTTTTCATTGCTTGAATGTGAATATTCAAATATTTTCTCTCTCCCCTTCCTGCTTTTTATGATTGTCTCTCCTCCCTCTCAATATATAATGATCAAAATACAAATTAATAAAATAAAATTTAGGATCTAAATATAAAATACTCAAATGATGGGTATCAAATATATAAAAACTCGAAACTTTACGAATCAAACTATAATTTTCCACGTATTTTTTTCTTGTCCTTTCAATTTTGTCCCAGCAACAAATTATACTTTTTTTCTTCAGAAAATAACATTTAATTCACAGACAAGAACACTTCCAGAGACATTGTACACGTGATAAAATACAAGTAAAGTTAAAATATAACTCACAAATAGATCATGCAATCATCTAAGTACAGGAATGAGAAACAAAAAAAAAAAGCTGGAAGGAGAATGAACAATCACAATGTCTTAAGACAAAACCCACATTAAAGTTTATGACGGATTCTAATGTTTTCATCCATTTTTTTTTTTATATGGTCTCTCACCATTAAATAGCTTACATAAATTAATGATGAGCCCGCGTTGAGTGTCTTTCGAGTTGTTTTTAACTATTTTAATTTAAACATTCCTATTGCACGTTATCACGTGTGTTGAAATCTAGGGGAAAAGATGCGAGAAAAACACCAAAGCAGTGAGTGAGAAATTTAAAATGACAAGAGCCAAAATGACATATTGCTTGCTGGGTGTTCAACCATCAGCATTTCATGCATGTCGTGGCCGGACAAGTGTATCACTTGATCAAGGATTTTTTTGAAAAAAGATTAAGTGATATGACTGAAGAGAGAAACATAGAAGAAAAAATAGAATATCGAGAAGGCGATGACACACAGAAAATCTGTTTTCGACACGCTCGTACTGTTAAAAATATTTTAATGAGAAAATTATAACTACATCTTAAAAAATCGTTAAATAAAATTATAATTAATTCTAAATTAACCTTATATAAAATTCTAACAAATTATTATTATGTTAGGTAGTATTTTAAGGTATGGTTGAAATCATCTCATCAAAATCTTTCTAACAATACTATGTGGGTTGAAAACGGAGCTTTGGTATACTCTCGGTGACCCATTATTTCTTAACCGTTAATCTTGATTTTTTTTTTTTTTTTGCCATTGAAACTTCAAAAAATTTGAATTGAATTATATAATTATTAATTAATTTAATTAAGAAATAACTTTTAAAATAACTGTTATTATTATAACAGTTGTTTTTAATCTCTATTAAAAATTACAGTTATGTTTAAACTTAGTTATTTTTTAAATATTTTTCTTTATTTTTTCAAAACTTTTATTAAGCTTTGTCAGGATTACAAAAGAGTGAATGACACATTGATCAAATGGAAGAAATCAAAGGTCAGACAGTCTGTAAAATGTGCATGTGAGTGTGTTGGGTGGACCCCCACAACAATCTGATAGCTGTAGAAAGCTAAAGATCAACATCTGATGGCAGTACTCGATCTCCGGACAATAAAGGCAAGGGAATTCCTATTTCTTGGACTTTGAAGGTGACAGTGCGTCACAGCAATAAGCATGTTCGTCACTGCAATCAGCGTGTTTCCAGGCTCACACAATTGAGATATCCACAGTGCAATTGCATGCCTCCACATGGGCCCTCAAGCAGACGCTTGCTTTAACTCCATAGTCACAGGCCATTGCGTTCACCTGTTGAGAGAGGTCTGTAACTTGCCTCTTCTGTGAGTTTGGGAGATCTTCATGCTTCGACGAGAGTGCAGACTCTTATACGATTCAAGACTCGAAATGAATGTATTATCAACGTGAAAAGAGAAACAGCGCTCTTGTTAAAACCTGGATTCCAACATCACAGTAGGAAAAAAACACTCAAACTTCGTATATGGGAAGAGTGACAGATCTTTATGCTTGATTAATATTCGTGCAGTGATTGAATTTCGAATATTGCCTAAAATTAAGGTCACCCTGGTCTCTATTTGTAGCCATGGTCTCGCAAGCCTTGACTGGTTTTGTTTGCTGGCCACTCCTAATCATCATGGCCTTTTTTCGTTTCTATATTTTTCCGTCTGATATATCCAATTCTCCGTCTGCACTCTTTTGTCCAACGGTGATCTAATGAACTCATTCTGACTTGTATTTGTGAAAACAAACTAAAGCACAGACAGCCGGTAATGAATAATCTACATGGCATGCATTATTGTTCGGTAGCAAATTATAAGCCATCACTTATGTCTGCAGGACACAACTGCTTAATCAGTATGAGAATGTAATAAAATTATTCCATAGCTCAATCTAACACCTCAGAATTTTTGGAAGGGCTAGTTTTTTTTTATCTTCCACCATCAAAATTCGTGACCCAAGTAGCTAGCAGGATAGTAGTATATATGTCACGAATTTCCAGTGTCAAGATAGTACGTATAATGTCACGAATTTTGATTTGCCATTCAATTCTTATAACTAATATAATATATGTATATTATACTATTCACATAATATTTAACATTAATAATTTTATTATTTAGTGCGTATATACATGGACCTTAAATATATATTATTATTTTTATTTTACGTTAAAGAATAAATATTATTTTGACAAAAAATACTCAAAACATAAATATTTAAATATATTATTTAACAAATAAGAGAAAGTTGTAAAACAATAAAAACCTCGGTCTTTTGAAATCCATTACCAGTACTTAAATTGATGAGATGAACGAAGACCTTGTATGTTTACGCGGGATGCTGATTTTTTTTTATAAAAAAATTGAATTTATTTTTTTATTTTTTAGATTGTTTTGATGTAATAATATTAAAAATAAATTTTAAAAAATATTATTTTAATATAATTACCGAAACCGCAAATGAGTGGGGTACTGGCGTAACTGTTCAAAAGAATGCAATGTTTTACACACAAGAAAAAACCAAGGAAACCAAGACCATCTGGCACCGGATGGCTGATGTCATTTCTTCCATCGGAACGCAACTATGCAAGTGGTACCCACCTCAACAAATGGCCTGAGTCATGGATCACCCAGCCAGCACTCCCTGCTCTGTGCCGTGGAAGGCAAAAGGGCAAAGCAAACAGAGAAAGCGAAGAGACGGACAAGTCTTTGAGTTAGCAGCAAAATAGAGGATTGCTCAAGAAGGGGGTTCTAATAGCAACAAACCACCCTTGCGGATGGTCCCGGCTGGTCTATGCCCTAAAAAAAGCGGCCCCCACTGGCAAGTGTCAAATACAATGCAATGCAAGGTAAGAAATTTTCTGCATCAGTTACTGTGTGGGCACATTACTCACCGGTCAAGATATGTAAATAATCAAAATTGCCTGTTGATCTCAGGCACAAAAGAAGCAAGCAGGAATGATCGAAAGGTACGCCATATATTACGAGTACTGATTTGCAAATGTAGTACAAGGAATTAGAAGTTTATCAAATTAGAGGAAAGAGAACTGAAATGTAAAATACATAAAATATATGTTCATTTTCAAATTCTATATATTTTTTATTTTAGTCTAAAATTTATTTATTTTTTATTTGAAAAATAAAATAAAAATCATCAGAAAACAACTAAAGAGAGAGAAAGCTTTCGATTATCATGATTTTGATAACCAAAATGATAAAATTTTATGTGAAAGGATTTTATTTGATGAAAGAAGTTTGATGATAATGATTTTTAATCTTTTTAATTGATTATCATAAAAAGTAAATCGAACTTATAATTTTTATTATTATTTCAGGTTGTTTTTGCTTTTAGGCCTCAAATGAGATTATTGAGATTTATAGGTTATTTCTTATGTTGTCACATGAAAAATTGGTTCAAATGAATTTTTTGGGTTAAAAAATAAAAAAAACTTGATTTTCCAGCCACATGAGCTACCTCGAAACTTGATAATAGGTAACGCATTATCTGATTATTTTAATAAAAAAAGGTGTACCTTTTATTGCACAAAAAAATATACAAGTCCAAGCGCATGACCCTAGGTTTCTAGACTCAATCATGTCTAGGCTCGAGTGTTGCGAGGCACGTGAGCCTCACCTCTCTTTCTCTCTCTTATTTTTTTTCAAAATCATTAATTAATACCCTCACTTTTTTACATGTATTTTTTAATTTACATTTGTTTTTTTATTTCATTTTAAATTAATACTCACTGTCTATTTTTTTAACAAATATTTATAATATAGCCAAATTTTATGTGAACAGATTTCATTTAATAAGATGAGTTTGATGTTGATGATTTTTAGCTTTCATGGTTGTTTTGATGTTGCATTTCAACATGCGTCATGAAAAAAACATTAAACTTATGTTTTTAGTGCTTTGTGATATTTTAAAATGTTAATATAAAAAAATATTTTAATATATTTTTAAATAAAAATTATTTTTAATATTTTTAAAAAGTACTTTCCACCACAATATTAAATACACATTTCATCTTGTCATAAAAACTTAAACTTTCGTTTGAGTTTTTTCCTTTTTGTAGTATGATCCAAATTTTGTTGAAAAAGTTTAATTAGCAGCATGATATACCATGTTAGGTGAATCTAAATAATTAATTTTAAAAATAATAATTTGAATTTTCTTATAAAAAAACTAACTATAAAATCTAACGAAGTACTAATTAGATGAAATGAAATTTTAATCATTGAGATTCGCAATGGGTCGAAATGTTTCCTCCGCCTTCAGCTGGGTGCTTGTGGGTCCACAGAGCTCAACACTAGATGGGCCTCGTCAGGTCTTTCTGACTGTAGGGAGGTCAGATCTGCTGGTAGTGGGCTTGGCGACAATCTTGTTCATGATTGACGTCCGCTGCTATTACTGAGGCTGTTAGATTGGGGTTCCAAGCCTTCAGCTAACTCTTCTCGGACTCCTCCCGTGTGTGTCACCTTTTGCCTGAACGACAAAGCAGCCGACATGGATAGTGGATCTTCGGAGTCAATTGCTGGTGGAATCTTCCATGAAACAAAAACAACCAGGGAAGGCAGTCCCTGATCAATAAAATAATTAACAATATTTTATGCGTAGGAATTATGATTTTTCCATGAATATGCCTGCATGGATTTTTCCCGCGCCAGGATTTTTCACGTAGAAATTTATATATTGTATCGTGTATTTATTTAATTTTATAATTTATTTTTATTGATTGATTGATACTATTTTAATTGGATAAAGAGAGAAAAAAAAATTGAAATCTGTGAATAGTGAATTTGGTTATATTGGTCACTTTTTTTCAACACATTCATTCTAATGCTTGACTTTAGGATTAAATTAATGTAATATTATGATTAATACAATAATAATAATATTTATAATATCATGTAATTATATTCTAGAATTTTACGTGTGTATTTCATTAACTAACCGCCAGCACATTTGAAATTTAATTAACATGTTTCGTGCAAATTTGTTACTTGGGCTACGTAGATGAGTAATAGAGAAATTACTACCTGCTATAACCACGCACCCAAACCTAGAGCTAATAATAATAATTGAAAAAAACTCAATGTTTTATGGAAAACTTGTATAATATTATTATACAAGTTTATATCACTTTGTTTATCATCTCGTGGAATTTTTTTTAAAAAAATATATATGGTCCTGTTTATTTTTGTGTTTTAAAAGTATTTTTTTAAAAAAAATTTTTTACTTCAAATTAATATCTTTTGGTGTTTTTATATCTATTTTGATGCACTGATGTCAAAAATAATTTTTAAAAAATAAAAAAATATTATTTTGATATATTTCCAAATAAAAAACACTTTAAAAAACAACTGCAATTATACTTCTAAACACGCAAATAATTACATCGCCTAAATACTTCATAGGACCGCATAGTCATAATTGCTAAATTTATGACTATATTCTATGTAATAAAAAATATTATTCCTTGCATAAAAGTTAACTTATTTTACGAAATGAAATACAAATTTTTCTTTCTTATAGTTTTTTCCTCACAAGTTCGTAAATGAGCTCACTTGTTTTTTTAAAAAACTAGTTTTTTTTTTTTTGAAAAACAATGGTCTCGCTCATGAACACAATTAAAGAAGCTCATGAGCCATGGAAACTCGTTTGAAAATGAATTTTAAAAACGTAGTTTTGTTAAAATGAGCTTGAGTAATGACTCAATTCATCTACTGCTATGACAAGCAGCAACCCTCACGAGACTTGTTTTTGTTTAAAACGATGTTAGAAATTAGTTTTTAAAATAAAATTTAATTGAAAATGTATTCAAAAATAATTTTTTATTTTTTTAAGATTTATTTTTTATATCAAAACAATAAAAAAATTAAAAAAAATAATTTAAAATAATAAAAAAAAAATTAATTTTTTTAAAAAGCCGACTCTAAACATCCTAAAAAATGTTAGGATTGATGGATTTTGAAGAGTTTAGTAACTCAGAATAAGAAAAAAGTAAGCTAAAATAGGAACTTTTAGAAAAGTTCAGGTACTGAAATTATGATTATATCCGCCAAAATACATTCGCGTGACAAACACTGATCTAAAACCATGGTCCCACAAAACTAGAACAATCCTAAGCCGTTGGATGTAAAACACGTGCCCGAGTCCGCGCATTGCCTTCTTTCCGAATTTTTCTCTTCCTCTCTCTCGAAACCCGTCTCTCTCTCTTTCTCCATCTAAAACTAAACCCTCTGTCCCTCGAGTATCCACCACCATTTCCAGCTCAGTAAGCTCTCCATCTCTCTTTATTGTACTTCAGTAGCTGTTCTTTACTGGGCAGACAATTTCTGTTTGGTTGATCTTTATTACATCCATAAAAAAAGGGGATAAAACTATTTCAAGGGAAATTAGGTCAAATAAATCAACCAACTTATATCTTCTGAAAAGCACGTAAGAACCCTTTGGAAATTTCATTTCTGTTCGAATTTCTTTTAATTGGGAATTTGTTTTTCAATTTTATCTTATACCGATGTTGCTTATTTTTTAATTTGATATCTCAAGTGTTTGTACACAGGAGGAAATCTTCCTGGTGACAAATTCCAAGAGCTTGTGTGTTGAAGAGAATAGCAATGGTGGACCCATGGTGGTCTCTATTAGGGGCAGCAATTCCAGCTATAATTGCAGGGCAAGCATTAAGGATGAAGAAAAGAAGAGCTGATGAGCAGAGGTTAAAGAGCGCCAGAGGCCGTGAAAAGAGCTCCGATGAAATATTTGTTTGCGAGAGGGTATGCACTTCGAAGAGGATGCTAAAGAAGGTTGGTGCATTATCTAAAGACCCAACTATTGATACTTGTGTTACCGTTTGCGGTGTTTCTGAGCTTGATGCTTGTGCTGATGCATGTGCGAGAACTGTTTGTGTCAATCAACACCAGGTGCCCAACTGGAATGATATTTGCCTTAGGAGGTGCCAAAGTGAGTGTCTTAGGCTATCCAACTCCTCTGCAACTTCCTGAGAGGCTCTTTTGCCGTGTCTGTTATTAGTCTTGGATTGTGTTTTTACATTTCCTTGAGAAATTTCATGGTATACTTTGTTCAAAATGGATTTCATATTTTCTTTGGTTTTGGACATGCTCATAAACTGTTCGACCAATGTCCACCTAGTTTTGCCTTTCCCATTCTGTTTCATGCGAGGAAAAATTAGGTCCATTCTTTTACCGTCTAGCGCTTCTCTTCTTTCTATCTTCTGTTAGTTTTCAAGCAACCCGTGTACTTTTAAAGGACCTTGCCTGTAAATGATACGCGCACACGCATTGGGTCTATTCTGGAAGCTCAACATGGATAAAAAAAACCAATCAACGACTCTTTCATCTACAGGCAAGGGTTTTGCCACCGGGCATGTTTGATGTGATGACCAACCGAACTTGCCATCCTACCATGGTTGAACCACCAGACTCTTGTGCTTCAGTGAGCATCTCGGGTGGATTATAGGCAGTTTCTATGCATGCTTATTTGATGCTAGTTCCAATCAAAGAGGCATTGAGCCTGAGATTTGGAGGCCTAGCTGGTTTTCCTTGCCTCCTGTGGTATGCAACAATTGGCTGGGAAATTGGCATTTGCACCAATGGGAAAATAGCATGCAGCTGAATGGCGAATTATTGAAGTTAAAAGCATCACAATAAGCGTGTGTACTTAACCTGAAGACTATTTCGAGCTGATTGTGCCAATTGCAAATGTTCAGACGTCTTCAAAAGGTTTTGTTTAGATACCTTAAACCCCCACCATCAGGTCACTCTGAAATGTGGAAAGCTCGTATGAACGTTGTCCAAAAGAAATCTAGGCCCGAGTGGATAAATGGATTAGATTCGATTTCCATAAAGTCGCAAGCTCGGACTGATTGATGTTTTGCAAACTATAAATCGACATATATTGTTGATTCAGTAGATAGAGGTCAATGGGGAGAAAGTGGAGACAGCTGCAGTAGAATTCAGTTACTTAGAATTGCCTGGGATGCTTTGCGTCACCCGTGGTCAAGTTTCACCATCCCCGCACTAAACTTGGTATCAAAGGCCCAAGCTCGAGCAGAGCTCCAAGCCTAGAGAATCGGTAGATTTCAGGGTCCTGTGGCTGTTTGGAAAAATACGTATGAACTCTAAGCCGATGTAAATCAATTAAGCCTATTACAATTAAATCAGAGGTATTTCCAGTTAATTATGCCTGCCACAATTGAATCGAAGCTAAAAGACCGCTCAATCCTCCACTGCCAAATTGCTCAATGAACCAAAGAACGCTCACCTGCAGAATTTCTTTACCTTACCCTACCAGAACAAAGCTATTTATATTAGATGCCTGTTGACAATAATTTTCTACTTTCTTCTTTTATTCAGCTTTGATCCAGCAACAAGAGATGACTATGAAGATGATAAAAACTGCTTCAGCCAGAAAAGAAAATAAGGAAAAAACTAAAAGCTGCCCAAGTGGCTTAAGCCTATATTTCCACTTGAACTAAAAAAAACTTTTTTTTTGTATGCAGATTTGGGTTTTTTACCAACAAATCAACCACCTTGTTTGAAAAACACAGAATCGTGCATTTTAGTAGATTGACCTAAAAAACACGCCTTGCCCGGTTATGTGGACACGTATGCAATTCCCAGTGAACAGGTGAAGAGAATAGAGGAACTTATCCAACATAAACGGAAACAAGTTTAGAAACAAAACCTGGAATGGACTTCCCATTGCAGAGCCAGGACATCACAGGAATGACTACGAAACAAGGACAATACTACTTCTATTAATTGAATTAAACGACATTCCATTGAGCTGTCTGATGAAAGGAACTAGAAACAACTTCTAATGATTTACATGCATTTGAACCAAAATTATGCTGAAGACATTTCGAACTTCAAGAATCTAGCATATCATGCCCCTAAAACTCCGTTGACATAATGTTCAACAAAACAGATCATCTAATTTCTGCAGGATGACTGAGATCACAATTTTTTAATTAACTTTCAGTAGTAAGGCTACTATGGAACTTGTCTAGCTAACAGGGAAAGTACTTACGCAGACATGGAGAGCAATATGTCAGAAAAAAAACTATGACCTTGAACTTTCAAGTAACATTTACTTGCACATTTTAACATTGCAAATCAACAAGCTCGTTTACAATGCCTGCATTTCTTTTTGGTACTAAATGCCTAAAGTGTTCAACATAGGACTGATCCTACAAAATGAATATTTAATTAAAAGCAGAACAACTTGTACAAATCCGTAAACTATTGAAATGACATTGCTACGCATCATAAAATGTTACATATCAACCAACCCTGTCAGTTGCATTATAACATTTGAACTCTACAAAAAAAACTAAAAGCAAAAAGGTTACATCAACAATACCTGTGAAATCCCAGAACCTAGCCAGATGCAAAAAGACTCCCATCCTTCAGCCACCAACACCTTCACATCCCATTCCATTCCATCACACTGCACTTACTGACTACACATCGGCCTTCAAAAACTAAGCCTGCACAGGGTACTTCCTAGGCCTTCCTCTCTTCCTTGGCCCTGGCATCCCCATTGCATTCCCAGCCACGCCCGTTGCACTCCCACCAGAAACCTTCACCACTCTATCCCTGCTCTCCACACCAACCCTCACTGGTGTGGCAGCTGCACCATTACCACTAACACCACCACCACTACGGCCGCCACCGCTACCATTCTTATCATCCACATTTGCCGCTACATAGCCACCACCCTTATCACCTCCTTGCTGCTGCTCTGTCCCAAACATTGGCGGCATCCAATTAGGAAACCCTGAACCCACCCCACCACTTTTCCCTCCACTCCCTGCGGTACCAGGTGTAAATCCCAAAGGGAAGAACCCCCAGCAGCAATAATAACACTCCTGCCCGGGAACCAAAGGAGGCAAAGAGGGTATTAAAACAGCATGAAACCCTCTCTGGCAATTTTGGCACCTCAAACAACAATTCTCATAAACCCTAGGATACTCGTACAAAATATAACAATACGGACACGCAGTCCAAAAGGAAGACAATTTCGCTTTCTGGGACCCTTCTTGTTGATTACTCACATTATTAACATTAATTTTCACACTTTCAGCCTTTTTATCATCAACCGGTCTCTGGCTTCTCCTGACTGGTAATTTCCCAGAAGCAGACAAATCAATCTTCGAAAACAAACTCAATTCATTATCGTACAAAGTTTTTTTAGCAGTATCAGACAAAACAGCCCCAGCATCAGCGACGAGCTTGAAGGCTTGGTCGGCGAAAGGGTACTTGTTCTTGTCTGGATGGAGGAGTAATGCAAGGCGACGATACTGCTTTTTTATGAGGAAGGAATCGTCAGTTTTCTGACTAATTTGCAAGATCGAGTACCAGTCGTGTTGATTGTTGACGCGTTTTTCAGCTGATAAAAGAACATCAGCAACGGCTAAGATCTGATCTGGGCCTTCCAAAAGGGGTTCCGTTTCCTGAGCTAAAACTGCGAAGTCTTTTGTGCCGCTGAGATCTCGTGATTGTAAGAGTTTCTCAGCGATTCCGAGGAGGCGTTCGGCTTCGGCCCTGTTGGGATCTTCGTTCATTTTGGTAGTTCTGGCTGTCGGGATTAATGGTGCTTTTGGTTTTTTCTGTTCTTATGGGAGGTGAGGAAATTGTTTCAAGGGAGGAAATTGAAAAGCAGCTTGCTTGGATTCTTTTTTTCTGATGGACTGGATTGGGCTTCAGTTTGTGGAAAATGGCCTGGAGATGATGGTGCCCTTGGAAATGAGAAGTGCGTATTTTGATCTTTTGAAGCAGCAAAAAAATAAATCAGGATGGATATATTTCTACTCGTACTATTGTTATTCTCATCCCATGATTTTATAAATTGACCAGATTAACCCTATTTTAATTTTTTATGTTATCTTTTTTGATAAAGTGTGAACATTATAGTTTTTAAACCCGATTAAAAAGTCAATCTAATTTAAAATCTAAATTTTAAAGTTTAATTAAATTATTGAATTTTAACCGAGTCGGATCGACTTTATTTTCTTTTATAAAGTAAAATAATATTATTTTTTTGTTAAAAAATAAATAATTAATAATTGTAATTAAATTTTTTATTGAACTTTTTCAGATTAGCCCAAATTTATAATTGGATTACACATGTTTTTAATTTTTCTTAAACCTCATCCAATTCCAACTCTAGATTAATCCATTAGGCTGACTGAATTTTAAAACTACAGTAAATATAACTTTAAATAAGAAAAATTTATAAACTTGATCAAAAGAAAAATAAAGTTAGCATTAAGACAATAAATTTAAATATAAAGAAGATTGGCTTTGTCACTCCACATAATAATTTAGCCACACAAACAACCAATCTAACATAATAAACACATTCGGGTTAGTTAGTCATATCATAACGTTGGACTAAACAACGATGGCTAAATTTTTCTAAAGGTTTGATTGATCAATGTTTATCTTCTTACATGACTTTGAAAATGTGATGTTTTTTAAAATATTTTTTATTTAAAATACATATTAAAATAGTATTTTTTATATTTTAAAATTTATTTTTTATATTAGTATATTAAAATAATTTAAAAAATAAAAAAGATATTTTTAAATAAAATTTATTTTTTAACCCCCTCAATTTGGGTATGTTTGGGAATGCTGTTTGTACCGCGTTCTCTTTAATTTTGAATTTTTTTATTTAAAAAAAAAATATATATATATATATTATCATCTTATCAAAATAAAAAATTAAAAAAAAATTATTTTAATATATTTAAAATAAAACTATTTTAAAAAACAATCATTATCATAAACTCTCCTTCAAACTGCAAAAGTGCAAACCCAATCGGCGGCTTAATATAATGCGAGTAAAATCGACCCTCTATTTTCCCGTAAAAAATTATCTTGCCGTCTTGCCTTTGTAAATATATATGTTCATTGGTGCCAGCCGAGTACAATAAAATTTGGTTTGAGACTAGTCTTGAATACATGTTATGTTACAGTGCTTTTTTTAATTAAAAACAATGTTCAGTTAACGCAAATATATTTAAAAAAGAAAAACAATATACGAGTTAAAAACCCGACTGAATAAATTAAGTTTGTTTACTTTAATCAAATGATAAAAAAAAAAGGAAATGATAGAAAATATACCAAATTAGAAAAATATGATAACGAGTGACCTTAAAAGACATTTTTGTAAAAAGGATAAACAATTTAACTCAATTTTTTAACCCATTAAATATAAAAAAAAAAATAGTTTAAAAAATGACAAAAAAACTAACTCAACAAACTTGTAAATCGAGAAATAAAAGATTAGAAGACTGAGTCAACCCAAGTTAAGATGTAAAACTCGCGATCAATGTCATAAAATCATGATAACCATGTCGAAAAGAAAATGTAAAAAATCACAAAACTGAAAATAAAATAAGTTAAAAAACAATGTCAAACTGTATTAACTTTTCAAACTCGTGACTCAGTGCATTAAACTGGAAGCACCCTATCTTAAAAAAACCACTAAACTCAATTCCCCACCAATTAAATATTGAAGGATGAACTTGAAAAAAATATCAATTATACAAAATGATCCAAAATTAAAAATAAAAAATAAAAAATTGGGATCAAAATTGAAATACAAAAAAAAATGATTGAATTGTGAAATTGAAAAAAAATAAACAAAAAGATTAAAAAAAACAATAAAAGAATGAGGATCAAAATTGAAATAAAAAATAAAAATATTTTTTTGATTGAATTGCGAAATTGAAAATAATGACCAATTTAACAAAGTGTTCCAAAAAAATCATTTAAAAGAATGATGACCAAATTTGACAAAATAATATATCACAAATTGAGATTGAATGATGTAATTGAAAAAAACTCAAAATTTTACAAAAAAACCAAAAATAAAAATTAGAAATAATAAAAAAGAACCGATGTTGACATCCCTGTAAATTAGATGACAATTATAGAACTTTTCATAGGTAGTGCATTTTTCAAGATAATGAGAGAGAAAAGTGGGAGGAGAAGAAACAAAGGCAGCTAGTATCGCTCTACAAACTCAACACCACCACGTGTCGCTCCAACAAGAAAAGGACAGCGCGACGCTTTTACCTACACAGTGAAAGTTGATTTTTTGCTACTAGAAGGCATTGCACACTCTGCCTAAAGAGCATGAGCACCAACTATTTGCTAGTGCATGTATTGCATGCGTCAACCACTTTTATTTTAAAAAAATACATTTTATATTTATTTAAAGACCAAATTACCTTTACCCAACTTAACTACTACAAAAAAAATGTGTGAAAAGATGAAAGTGTCATTGGACTCCATCTTTGAAAATCTTACATCCAAGGGTAAGTCATTTCACTGTGCTTATCAAATGAGAAAAGACCAGCTTACCCATAAACAAACTAAAAATGACAAAATAAGCCATGTACAAGGAGCATCATGCCTCTAATAACTAGTTCAAGTTTTATTTTACGGGAAGGACATATTAACCATTCCACTTTTAGAATGAATAGTGCTTACAAGTCTGCATGAACAATATTTTTTCAAGACTTGTTAGTTTTTGTTAATTATCAAAAGTTACGCAAACAAGTTTTATGTAATAATTATATGAAATCTGGTGAGGTTCATGACCTAGTTCAAGGCTTGGATTATGGATTGAATGAACTTATTTGAATTGACCCGAGTTAATCTAAAATCACGTCGTTTTTAAAAAAATAAAGTTAAAGCCATGTTGTTTTGAAAAAAAAAATTAAGTCACATTGGGTCTCATTCGAGCTTTGATTTGGTCGAGTGGGTAATTGACTAACTTACCAGGTCAATCAGGTTTAATTGAGTTAACTCTTATCTATTTGACATAAAAACTAGCCCAAACAAGATTTGGATCGACCTGTTAAGCCAATATGGGTTTAATAACACTAGTTTATAACAATAAATCTTGGTCTTTTTTCCTTTTAATAACCATAGTTTTGAAACTTGACCCGACAGGTTGACCTAGGGCCAGAACCAAGTCAGATTTAAGAAAAAATAGAGAAAGTCAAAATCCAGGATGACTCACAACCTGGCAAGACCTTATTGCAACCCGTTGACTTTTGTTTTTGTTTTTTTACTAAAACCACGTTGTTTTGATTTTTTTAAAAGATTTAAATTGACTTGGACGATCCAGTAACTAGGTCAAAACCCGGTGATCCGGTCAAAACCCGAAACCCGGGTCTTAGGACCGGGTCGACCACTGGACCAGGTTAAAAAACTCTGTTAATAACTTCACATGTATTTCGAGACTCCTATCTAGGTTAGGTTTCCAATAACTTGTCGCGTCCATATATAGAAGGATAAACTAGACAGGTGGTTATTGCTATGCCACGATATTTTTTTATTTTAGAATGTCATTGTCATTAACAACTCTTTCTTAATTTATAGGTTCATACATTTTAAGATTTATTTTGTTTTGTTTAAGTAACATCTTTAAATTTCTCAATTAAAAGAATTATGATATGATGAAATGAAACGTATTTGCAATATTATCTTATTTATCTATTATGTTAAAAAATAATTTGAGATCTTACACGTTTTTATTTAATGATTCTCACTTTATTTTATTAAATGCAAGTATCAACCTTTTAATTTTCAGCTATATTTTTATTTAATGTCAACAAATATGTAACAATACCTATATATTTATTTTTTTGCATTGGAAAAAAAATTAGCTGACCTGCAAAGAAACAAGTCGAATAGATACAACAATATGTTTTTTGTATTTATTAACATAAATAGTCATCAATTTATTTAACTAAATAAACACATAAGCTTTTCAATTACTGATTAATTTTTATAGTAAAAAAACATTAAAAAAGCCTATATATTATTTGTTGTACCAAAAACAATTGTCGAAGCATAAGTTATCTGGGATGGAATCTGTTTTCCGGATGCTTTACTTGAGAGCTGCACCATGGGCCCTCCCTCCATAGTCAGGTAAAAAGTTCGAAACTAGACTCTTGGTCGCAGGAAGCAGAGAACCACTCGAAGTGCCTTGGATTTCTTCCAAGACCACCACTCTGGGTTGCATGGCCCCTTATGCTCCGACACCCCGCACCTTCAAGTTTTCTTTTCAAGGACGAGCAGGCTTTTTTCTTGGAGGTCTCGGATTTAACATTTTCGGTTATATTTTAATTTTACAGTACATGATTTAATCGAGTCTCTCAACAAAGAGAGAGAGATAGAGGAAATCTAAATGTATCCCGAAATATAATAATTAAATTGGAAAAATAAATTATTGCAAAAATAGGTGAATTACACTCGCGCGCGCGCGCGTATTCCACTAATGGTCCTTCTTTCTTATTATTTTATCATTTAGCCAATCCATCAAAAAAATAAAAATAAAAAGGTATGATGATGCTGCCTTGAATGTTTTTGAAATGCAATTTTCTTCTTCTGCATGCAGAGAAGAGATAAAGAACCTAAATGTACACACAATACTGCTATAAAAAAAAAACTTTCCAGCGGATCAAGGAAGGAAAATTCTCTCGGAGACAGAAAATCACTACCCTCGAATTATTTTAAGAGAGTTGGCTCCCACGCATGCGCATGTGATGCTGACAGGTGGCCACTTAGTGATGGGAAATACCCATCTTGGGATTTTGAGTCTGGAGACCGCTCCTGTTGATGATTGGGTGTTTCGATCTGCAAAAAGACTCCGGGAGAAAAATAAAAATGTTACCGTACTAAAGCAGAGAGTAGAAAACTAATTATACTCTTTTGTATCCACCTGAAGTGCCTTGGTCCGCAAAGAGATCGCTTGGGTGATGTAGACGCTTAGCACGAACTTCCTGCTTCCTAGTGTCTTGTGTGTTGATAGTTTATGAGCTGAGCTCCCTGATTGATTCCTGAGAAACTTGAAGAGATATCGTGGATCGTAGTATCAGATTAATTAACCCAGCAAGAGATTTAGTAGGAAACGACGTGTAGCACATGATTATTTAATTAACACTCACTGCCTGAACAGCAAGTGCAAGTGATGACTGGCCTAGGGTATGGCCATTGGCACCTCTCTCTTACCA
>Ga0325403_1001381_pt1 | contig 20099 bp, 13 predicted proteins | sample PopdelMetagenome_19_FD_205665 | JGI IMG/M metagenome (GOLD analysis project Ga0325403, IMG submission 205665) | Populus deltoides microbial communities from Bellville, Georgia, United States - Xylem-PdKOR-R4 | ecosystem: Host-associated > Plants > Phyllosphere > Stem > Wood/Secondary xylem... | reverse complement strand
AAAAAATATCTCAAAAACATGAAATATTTTTGAATTATAAAACTAAAATAACATAATAGAAAATTAACAAAATAAACCATAAAATATAGAATTGAAAAAGTAAACAAAGAAACGGATTCAACACTGAAGCTCGGTGTTTTCTGAAATAACTGTCACAAGCATTTTACTCCTTCAACTGCGACTCACCAGATGTGACAGCAGCAGGTGCATTGCATCCTTTGGTTCCACACGCTTTGTCTGCACAGCCTCGAGTGTCTGGTAAAACTGTGCAGGGAGAGGACCGGGAATATGCCTTGCTTGCTAAGGAATGGGGGCATCATTCTCTATAATTTCGCATTCACAGCCATCAGCAACGCCCCAAGGATCCCACTCTGTGTTCAACAGAGCAAAATTAATTTTCTTAGTAGTCGAAGTGATATAAAATACATAATAGAACTTCACATTTTTTTACTAAGTACTTTAATATAAGTTTATAATTAAAAATCAAAATAGTTTAATAATAAAAGTATTCCATTGATATTTTAAATACAAACTTGATATTATAATGATGATGAAATACTGATAATAATATATTTAAAATTTGCTCTTATGCTAATAATAATAATATATTTAAAATACTCATGATGATGAAATACATAACTCATCCTTGTCCGACAACATTGGGTCTCCACAAAAAAAAATTCATGGAAGCCCCACTAATTCTTTTTATAAAACTTTATGTCATATTCCCAACCCAGTGGATATTTAATTTTAATTGATATTAATTAAAATAAATAAATTTTTTCATGTTATTTAACCAAATATTAAATTAGAAAGCCAAGAAATCTTTTTTCTCTTTGAATTTTATTCAATCACTTTTCACTTGTGTGCTTGTTTTTAATATTATTTAATTAAATAAAAAATTGATTTCAAGAAATAAAATTATTAAACACAACTAATTTTATAAGTTGTATTATGAGATAAAATATTTTGATTCAGTTTTTAGTTATTGTAATTTTTTTTTGTGTGTTTATATAAGAAGATTATTCTTGATTTATTTAATTAAATACAGATATTAATTTTTTTATTTATGATTATAATTTTTTTTTAAAAAAACACATTAAAAACAATTACACATTTCTATTTTTACATTAAAAAAATTGATTAGACGGAAGAGTATAGCTAGTATAAACTAATTGTTACACACTTATTACTTAACGTGGCTTGTTGCCTGGATCATGTAGGATTCCAATATGTCCTCACCAATTCTTTTTTCACATCGGTTATGCATCTTCAGTGCATATTATAAACTAATTGCTATACAATGTTTGCTTGACATGGCTTGTCATACGGATCTTGTAGGATCCGATATGCCTATCTTATTCAAGCTTTTCTACATAACACGTTTTCAGATTGCATATGAAAATCAACCACGTCACTTTGAAGGATCCATTTACATTGGTCACAAGTTTTCCTCGTGAGCAAGGCTATGGGGTCCCATATAGTTTTTCTTTTGGGTTTTTCAAGCGGTTCCTTGGACAAAATAACCACAGCAACACGAATATTGTAACATAATTGTTCCATAATATAGAGAAAACAATATGTCAACAAGTCGTCTTAAATCGCCGAGGAAATTGTCCGGATAGTGTCTCGGATACCAAGATAGTAGCATGAGTCTTTTGTCCTATCCATATGTCCGAGCCATTGCCCCCACTTCTTCTATATATATATATATATATATATACATACATATTCAGCCACTAGTGTATCTGCTTCCAAGCTAACCTCGCATTCATCAAATACCCTTCTTCTTCTTCTTCTCCTGTTCTCAACCTCGAATCGCAAACACAGCTATAACCACAACCCCCTCTTACCATTAACCAAGCATCCCAAAACCCAGAAAACCAATCTCTGAATCTTTATACCATAGCCCCAGAAATGCCGCAGCCACCTCTTCAACTCTTAGGTCCATCACAGACACCGCCTTCTTCTCCTTTCATCGACCTTGAATCCCAATTACCAGAGACACAGGCACAAACCTCTCTTACCCTTAACCAGGAAATATCTCAAATCCTAGAAACGCAACCATTACATTTCACAGCCATCAATTCAGAAATACTGTTGCAATTAGCACAAATACAGGCGCCTCAGCCTCATTCTGCTATGGAAACAGAGCTACTACATTTACAACCTCCAACACAACAGACACCTTCCCTTGACATCAGTACACAACAAATCAATATGGTCATTGTTAAGCAGGTCAGTCTAGAATGGCCTAACATAATCATGGCATTCTGTTTTGAGGCAGCAATCCAGATAGCTCTGCAGTACGAAAAAACTCAGCAGTCCAAGCTCTCTATTTCCTTCTACTTGCGTTCTCTTTCCATACTACTCACTTTTGCCACCCTTTTTGCTTCACAGTTAATTAGCAAAAAGTTTCCAGACATATCCAAAGCATTGGAGAAAGTTGCAATATTCCTTGCTACCTTTGCATTTTTCACCACCATTGCAACTCCATTAGCCCTGACCCTCAACTGAAATGCAAGTACAATGTTGTCTTGTATTCACAAAATCTGCTTTGGAGGAGAAGGTTGTCCCTTGTGACTGTTGCTTAATAGGAGAAATGTAAGATGAAGTAATAAGTCTCCTAGTTATTCTATTAAGAGTGTGTGTTGTTGTAGCTTGGAGAGTTCGGTGATTAAATTCCTTTATTAATCATTGTACATTGATTAATTCTCTACAAGGAATACAGTTGATTGATTTACAGCATGCGATCATATGTGCATAGTGTGCTAGGTGTTTGAGTGAATTGTGAGACCATATACTTGCACTCTCCTGTCCAAGAAAAATAAATCCAATTAATTCCAGTAACTCTGCCTGCCTTGTACAATATTAACCAATCTTGAATATCATTTTTTCCTCGCATTTTTCTATTTCACTTAATGTTGTACTTTTCTAGTCGATGATCAACAAATGATATCTTTCGACAACACTTAACCAAGCTTTCTTGATCGTAGTTTGGGGCAGAGTAGGATAACACCTACTGCCCTCACAGTCATCAAAGACCCCACCTTCTTCTCTTTCCATCGACCTTGAATCCCAATTACCAGAAACACAGGCACAACCCTCTCTTATCCTTAACCATGAAATATCTCAAAACCCAGAAACACAACCATTACATTACACATCCATCAATTTAGAAATACTGTTGCAAAGAGCACAAACCCAAGCGCATCAACAGCCTCATTCTGCTATGGAAACAGAGCTACTGTATTTACCATCAATACACAAAAAATCAATACGGTCATTCTTAAGCAAACCATTCTAGAATGGCCTGTCCAATGCAGATGATGATCATGGCAATCTGTTTCGAGGCAGCAATTCAGATAGCTCTCCAATATGGAAAAAAAAAAAAAACTCAACAGCCCAAGCTCCCTATTTCCTTCTACTGCGTTATTTTTCCATTCTACTTATCTTTACTTCCTTTTTTGTTTCACAGTTAATTAGCCAAAAGTTTCATAACACACACACACATGTATATTATGAATTTTAAAGCAAGTTAACAAACAAATCAAAATAGCATATCCACGAATGAAAGTTAAAAAAATTATAAATATAATAAAATCATGTTCAAAATCAATTTATAAATTTTAATATTAAAATATTAATTTTAATCGAGTTTTTATGAATAATTTGTTATTAGTATTATTATTTTTAAATTAAATACATAACAATTGAAAAAAATTATTAAATTTTAAATAAACATTTATAATAATATTTAAGAATTATGTTAAAAGTGAAGAGTAAATGAATCTGCTAAAAATTATTTAAAGTATAAGGGAAAAAAAAAAAAAAACATTAATACCATCAGAACCTTTATACCAACTTATAAAGGCCCATATTTGAAATGAGGATATGTATGAACCATTCGCTCCAAGGCATAGCATCCTCAAATCCATCCATTAATTAGTGATCTATTAACAAGGAGAGCATAAATCTTGATTCATTTTTGGAGATCCCTTCTCGTCAAAAGTTTGAATCAAAGAGAACTATTCTTAGTTACTAGTTAGTGTACATATTCAGAAGTGGTTTGGTTTTGCTGTTAAAATCAAGTTTTTTTATTTAAAATTATTTTTTATGGTTTTAAATAGTTATGATGTTCTGATATTAAAAATAATTTTTTAAAAAATAAAAAATATATATTATTTTCATGTATTTTCAAGCGTAAAATACTTTAAAAGAAAACGCTACACACACTACAAAACACTAAAATAATTGGGTATTGTTACCTTTCCTTCATTCATGTAAACTTTTCTTTCAAATACTACTCCCACTTGATGCATCCTCAAATTCATTAGCGATGCATCCTAGATTTTATTCTAAAATTCTTCCTCTAAGAGGACCGACAAAAGAGACTTGAAAAGAAGATTTATTAAGCAATTAGAGCAGAAATCTTGATTGATCAATGGAGATTCCTTCTCTTGAAAAGTTTGACGATAAAATTGATACTATAAATATTTAGATACAAACTTATACTATAATAATAATAATAATAATAATAATAATAATAATATACAAACTTCTATATGATGCACATCTTGTCCGACGACATCGGGTCTCACAGGAGAAAATTCAAGGAAGCCCCACCGGTTCTTTTTCTATATCAATGAATTGTAACACATCGAACATTCCTTATTACAAACCAATTGTTATGCACTTTTACTTGGATATGACTTCTTACACGGATCATGTAGGATCCGATAGCTTATCTTATTCTTTGTTCTATATAAACTAATTGTTGTTATCCATCAAGAAATTCGGCGTGGCTTGTTACGCGGATCATGTAGTCGGATCCGGTATGCCTATCTTGTTCAAGCTTTCTACATGACACGTTTTCGTGCTGCATGTGAAAATTGACTAGACGACTTGGCAGGATCCATCACTCACATAGCTCAAAAGTTTTCCTAGTAAGCAAGGCTATGGGGTGGGGTCCCATATAATTTTTCTTTTGGGCTTTTCAAGCGGTTCCGAAGACAGAATGATCACAACTACATGAACATTGTAAGAAAATTGTTTCATAAAATATATAAAAAATGAAGGTGTCAATTTCCATTGGAAACTCTTCATTAAATTTTAGACTGAGGGTTCAGCAGATATGACATCAAAAGAGCTGATAACTTCAAATCTTTCATAGTACTTCATTATCTTGTAAGGTTGAGTTACTAACAGTAAAGGTAGTTTTTTGGTGCTGTGTTCCAGTTGATTTAAAAAAAAAATTGATTGTTTTTTATTTTGAAATTTTATTTTGTGTTTTTTATTGTTTAGATGTGATAATGTCAAAATTATTATTTTAATAAATTTTTAAATAAAAAAATATTTTAAAAAACATGTACCGTACTTTCAAATAGACACCGAGTCAATCTAAATTTAACATGTTCCAATCAATTTAGAAAGTAATTGGTTTACAGACACACGTTATGCTGTGGATCAAATAAAAAAAATTGAATGTAACAAAAAAATATTCTAGCCATTGAAAATTATTTAATATTGTTATTAAATGCAACCTAATGGGTCAATTTTGAAATCTTCCAACTTGACTTCTTGTCTAACTCGAGTTTAAAATTAAATCATGTAAGAGTTGGTCTGACATGGTTTAGTCAACTTGGTTACTTCAAAGACAACCTGATCAACCGATAAAAAAAGTTTGAGGATGAAATTGACAGAATAAAAACCTTTCCGACCCAACTTCTTACCTAACCCTAGTTTAAAATTAAATCATGTAGGAGTTGTCCTAACATGACCTAGTTGACTTAGATAGTCCAAAGACAACCCGAATGACTATTAAAAAACATATGATGATAAAATTGACAAAAAAAAAACCCTTATCAATTCGTCTACTTACTTAACTCGAGTTTAAAATATAATTGTGTGAGAGTTATTCTAATATGATCTAGTTGACTTGACTAGTTCAAAAGCAACTCAATAGACCGGTAAAAAAGTCTAAGGACAAAATTGAGAAGAAAAAAATAAAATTAATAGTAAAAATATCTATCCTGATATCTTGCCTAACTTGGTTTATAATTAAACTGTGTAAGAATTGTTCTGATATAATGTAGTCTTCTTGACCGATTCAAAAATAACCTTAATTATTGTTAAAAAAAAACGAGAATGATATTGAAAAAAAAAGATGAAATTGAATGGGAAAAAAATTCACTATATGAACAGTACATTAAGTTTCCAAATTTTCTAGTATAGTAGGATGTTAAAAAATTAACGCAATTAAGAGTACGGCTAAAGTTGCAAGGACCATGCTTTTGGTGGTGAGAGCTTGAATCAGCACATGGAAGTTCGAAATACTAGGTATTTTTTTAATTATTACGAGTAAGGTTTATTTGTATTTATTACTTATATCATTATTTTATAAAATAATTATATCTAAAAAATAGAAATAATTCTACATCATACAATAATAACAAAATTTTATCATCTATGTCATATTTAGCATAAACAGTAATATTTAATATAAACATGATGTTTTTATTAAAAAAATTAATCCAAAAGTTATATAGCTTGGTATTATTGTTATAACCCAACGTTGGAGTTAAACTTATGGATCAACTCAAATCAATTTACAATACAAAGTCTTGATTTTTTTTAAATTAAATTAAATTTTATTTTGATTTTAATCAATTCATAAATTAATCTGTTGAATTGATTAATTTTAATTAAATTAATTTTTATTCAGTAAGATATAAAACTCAGGTCGGCTAGATTGATCACAGCTTATCTTGGAGCATGCAGCTGGGCTTTGGTTTTATCAAAGTTGAATGAGCCTGGCCTGAGGTCCCAAAAACATTCCTAAGAAATTAATCTCAAAATCCAACACATGGACTCCGTCCAACTTGTTTAATGTTTCAAGAATTTGGAGATTTTAGTAGTCTTCTTTATGCAAGATGATAAGTAAAACAGCAACAAAGATCTTAAGCAGAACAGAACTCCCTTGTTTGCAAGAAACATGTTCTCATCTTATTTCCTTCTGCAACTCCAAAACTTTAAGGCAAGGTGTTTGCATTCACAGTCCAATAATCAAACTGGGTTTTCAAGACCACTTGTATCTAAACAACAATCTGCTGTCTCTCTATTCAAAGTGCTTTACTTTGGACTATGCACGCCAGTTCTTCGATGAAATGCCATCTAGAGATGTTGTGTCTTGGACTGGGATTCTTTCTGCTTATGTTAAGCATGAAAAACATGAAGAAGCGCTTGGAATCTTTCAGGAAATGATGGGTTCTGGTCCTTGTCCGAATGAATTCACTTTTTCAAGTGTTTTAAGGGCTTGTTCTGCTTTAGGAGAATTCAGTGATGGAAAGTGTATTCATGGATGTGTCATAAAACATGGGTTTGAGTCAAACCAGATTTTGGGGTCCGTTTTGATTGATTTGTATTCCAAGTACGGTTCTATTGAGGAGGCATGTAGGCAATTTAATTGTGTGGATTATGGTGATGTTGTTTCGTGGACAACGATGATTTCTTCTCTTGTTCAAGCAGGGAAATGGAGTCAGGCATTGAGGATTTATATTGATATGATTAAGGCTGGTGTTTATCCAAATGAATTCACTTTTGTTAAGGTTTTAGCTGCAGCGGGGTTTCTTGGTTTGAAACATGGAAAAGTGGTTCATGCCCATTTGATAGTTTTCGGGGTTGAGTTGAATTTGGTAGTGAAGACTGCCCTTGTCCATATGTATTCCAAGTGCCAGAGGATGGACGATGCTGTAAGGATTTCAAAGCTGACACCAGAGTCTGATAGGTTTTTGTGGACTGCTATTATCTCTGGGTTGGCTCAAAACTTGAAGTTAAGGGAAGCTGTAGTTGCATTTCAGGAGATGGAGGCCTCTGGAATTTTATCGAACAATTTTACATACCTGAGTATTTTGAATGCTTGCTCGTTAATTCTGTCTTTTGATTTAGGGAGACAGATCCATGCAAGGGTGATCATGGCTGGTTTGGAGGATGATGTTCCTGTTGGAAATGCACTTGTTGACATGTACATGAAATGCTCTCATGAGGTAAAAGATGGCTTGAGAGTGTTCAAAGGCATAGAGTCGCCTGATGTAATCTCTTGGACATCTTTGATTGCTGGCCTTTCTGAACATGGTTTCCATCAAGATTCTTTTGACTCGTATATGGAGATGACAGCTTCTGGGCTGCAACCAAATTCTGTTACGCTATCAATCATCCTCAGATCCTGTAGGGCAGCAAAATCTGCAAGTCAATTATTGAAGCTGCATGGACATGTAATCAAGACAAATGCTGATCATGATATTGTTGTCAGTAATGCTCTTGTAGATGCTTATGCTGGAAATGAAAGGGTAGATGATGCATGGCATTTGATTAGAAATATGAGCCAAAGAGATGCCCTCACATACACAGGTTTGGCCACAAGGCTCAATCAGATGGGCCATCATGAAATGGCATTACATATAATCAATCACATGTTCAACGATGACATTAAGATGGATGGATATAGCATGGCCGGCTTCTTATCCGCATCAGCTGGTTTGAATAGCGTGGAAACTGGAATGCAACTTCATAGTTATTCTGTGAAATCTGGTTTAAGCAGCTTCATTTCAGTCTCCAATGGCCTAGTTAGCTTTTATGGGAAATGTGGACTTACACATGATGCAGAGCGAGCATTTGCAGAAATAAGTGAGCCAGACATCGTGTCATGGAATGGATTGATATCCGTGTTGGCATCGTATGGGCATATCTCTTCTGCTCTCTCTACTTTTGATGATATGAGGTTGACCGGAGTCAAGCCTGATTCAGTTACCTTCTTGTTAGTGCTTTTCACTTGCACTCATGGTGGTTTGGTTGACATGGGTCTCGAGTATTTTAATTCAATGAAAGAAATGCATGGCATAGAGCCTCAGTTGGATCACTATGTTTGCTTATTTGATCTCCTTGGCCGAGCCGGCCGGCTAGAGGAGGCAATGGAAATACTAGAAACCATGCCTATTAGGCCAAATGCTTCAATCTACAAGACCCTGCTGGCAGCGTGCAAAGCTCATAGGATTGTGCCTCTTGGGGAAGATATAGCCAGGCGAGGTCTCAAGCTTGATCCATCAGATCCTGCATTCAATCTGATGCTTGCAAACTTGTATGATAGTTCTGGACGGCCTGATTTAGCTGCAACGATCCGCCAGTCGGTGAGGGATAAAGGTTCATCTCTTCCACAAAGGAGTTGTAGTTCACAACCTGAGCTAGTGTGATGTGAAATCTTGGATCACTAACTACATAGTATAAAGATCAAGGATATCAATCTGACGATAATGAAGAGCAGTTTTACCAGGATGAGAATATTGATTACTGGACTCAGTCTCCTAAATATGCCATTAAAAGCTTCTCTGTGTACAACTTGAACTTGTAGAGACCATGGTGTTTTCTATTTGTGATTGCACACATGGCCTGCTGCAATTAAGAAGAGCACACAGTATTGCACTGATCCTTGTGAATTTTCTGGACTTGTCCAAAGTGGTAATCCTAAACCTTATTCTTTATTTAATAGCAAATCAATTTTCTTCATTTATGGGACAGAACATTCTTAGAATTTCCATTTTCCAGCGACTTTTGCAACTAATAATTATTGCAGTATTGGCAGTATCATGACACATTCGCGTATTTATTATTTCCCCTTATTTACGCATTAAAGAAATCACCATGCCATCGGTGATCATAAAATAGATAGCAGGTGAATAACATACTGCTCTATCATCAGCTCTGAAATTGCTTTGCCATCCAGACATGCGCTAGTTATAGCTTATATTACAAGTGTTAACGAGATCACCATCACCAATATTCTGATCAGTCAAATAATTGATGTGTTATTTTTCACAGGAAGCAAAAGTGACTTGTAAAAAACATCAAATTTCTTGTAACACCCATTCGGATTATTGCCGGAATGGCTCAAGCCAGAGTCTCATAAATTGAATCCCATTTGAATCTGGAAAATAGGGATTACAAGATAACAAACACAAACATGACTAACAACAACGAACAGATTCAACACTAAAGCTCAGTGTTTTCTGAAATAACTGTCAGCAGCATTTTACTCCTTTGACTGCGACTCACCAGATGTGACAGCAGGTGCATCCTTTGGTTCCACACGCTTTGTCTGCACAGCCTCGAGTGTCTGGTAAAACTCTGCAGGGAGAGGACCGGGTATATGCCTTGGGACATGCTTAGGAATGGGAGCATCATTCTCTATAATTTCGCATTCATAGTCATCAGGAACGCCCCAAGGATCCCACTCTGTGTTCAACAGAACAAAATTTTCTTAGTAGTTGAAGTGATATAAAATACATAATAATGCTCTAGCATGCAATGCAGGCTTCGCGGGAATTATTAACCAGACATGATTGATGATCTCACATGTAGCTGCTTGGCAGTTTCTTCCCAAAATAAAAATGCTAGCTAACAAACCTTGAAAGCTGAAATTCCCGTTTCAGATACAGTATGTTCCCCAACAAGATGCACACAAGAAAAAAATAATGATGATTCTAATGCAAATGGAAGTAAAATCAACTCTCTCTCTCTCTCTCCCCCTCCCTCCCTCCCTCCCTCCCTCTAAACTTAGCAGGCTGAGAATGATATATCAAGTGGTAAAAAAAAAAATGACCATCATTTAAGCTCACAAAAACGAGTGCCTCAAATCAGAACAAAATGGAGGAACTAAATGTAACCGACTTGAGTAAAGTCTTCATTAATAACATACAACCCTCATCTCTAAATCTATCGTTATTGACAATGTACCTATAGAATCAAACTTCAATTCACATTAGACCTAATTTAACACTGCAGTTAGGAAGGTGGTAAATGTAAAGGATCAAACCAATCTTCGTATATTTCAGACACAGTATTTAGCCAACAAGCATCAAACAAACCAGTTAGTAGCGAATGGCCACTGCAAATGAAATTTCAAGCTTGCCTTAACAAACTCCATGAGTCTCTTTGTTTCACTTTTCTATTATATATTTACTTCATTTTATTTCATTGTTTGTTTGTTTGAAGGACATAGCCAATTGCAATGCTCAAACCATACATACAAAGTATGCTTAAATTAGTTGTAAAACACAATTTAGGATCATAAAAGCTCCCTAATCTCATAAACTAGTTTGGAGCTATAATTAGTTGAATTGAGCACAAATTACCAAACTTGATAACAAATGTACTACCAAAACTCATCTCTTAATACATCATTGACAAAACCCCACTCGAATCGACTGAAATTTCATCTCTCGTAATACATTCATTGGAAAAACACAATTTAATGATAATTAACCAAAATCAACAACCACTATTATACAAGATAATATTCTAGATTAAAATACTTTTGAGCTCATTTATTAGCAAAAATCAAATTAAATATAAACCTAAATTATCTTCCGCCACAAGCATTGACTTATAGCACAAATAAATCTTAATAAACCATGAACTAAGCGAAATAAATCAGGAAAAAAAATCCAAGAAATGTACTGACCGATCATTTTTTCGATGAGCTTGAGCTCATCTTGAGCTTCTTCAATAAGCTCTTCGACCTGACCACATCCAATCCGTTCCTCAATCTTCTCCCAGTCTACTTCTTCTTCACAAACTTTAAGTCTATGTGTTGTAAAGCTCTCCACTGCTTTACGGTATCCTTCATCTTCCGGAACTGCTTTGATCTCTTTTAGGGTTTTGTTGTATAGATTGATCAACACTTCTCTCGCATTCGGGGCCACATCCAATCCAACGATCCCTGTGGTTTGCTTCACCTTCGCCAGTAATGGCCGTCCGATTGCCCGCAGGAACATCGCCGATTGTCACACTGGATCACGACTGCTTTTCTTCTCTCTCTCAGTGTTGTGTTCTCTTTCGGGTTTTGGAGAGAAATGAGGAACTGTTTTTGAGTTGTAATCGAGTACGGTTGGATAGGAGAAGTGAGAGAGAGAGAGTAGATCTTGACCGTCAATTTGAGAGTAAATCTGTGGGTCCTGGACGCTTAAGATCAAATAGTGTGGGCCATCTATTAAGATTAGCCCACAGTGGTTCAGGTAAGATTTTGGCCCAATCAAACTAGTTTCCATCTTTTATCATTAATATATATAACAGCATCAATTTCATTAAAAACATTAATGTATTATATAATACACAGTAATTAAACTTGGCTACTACAATGGGTTAATCTAGTTGCCTATTGATCGAGAGCTAAATTTGGGATAAGTTTTAAATTATTTTAAATATTAATTTCATAAATGCATGGTAAGAAAATAATTTGTTTTATGATAATTATCTCTCCTTTTTTTTTTGGTAAGGAATAATTATCATTACTAAATCTATGGTAATTATAATTATTAATAATAATAATAAAAAAAAAAGCAAGAGATAACAAATCTATCTTTCTGTTGGGGTGAATTTTCTTTTTTGTGTTTTCACCATTCATCATGACTTCTTCTTCTTCTTTTTCTTGATAATTAAAAAATATGAATTTAGATTGGGCTATGGAGTCTATTGGCTGAAAAAATGAGGCCCGTGCATCATTCTGTTTATAGTAATTAAAAGATAAAAGATAGTTGGTATGCAAGAACATAATTTTAAAGAGAAGACCTAGTGTAATTTATACACCAGAAGGGTAAATTATGGTTAATTTTTTTAAAAAAATTAAAATATCAAAATAGAATCGTTTTAAATAAAAATCAAAATCAAAATCAAAATCAAAATCAAAGAATTTTACTTCTGTTATGAGTCCTTAATTTTTTTCAATCAAAATTAGTCTGGTCCTGGATCAGTCAGCTCCCAAATTGACATGTCTGGCAATCCAGTCCAGATTTTATAATTAGGTATAATAACAAATGAATAATTATGGTACGTAGTGAGAATTTTTTTTAAAAAAATTGTACTGTTATTTAAATTATAAAAAATATATAAATTATATTTTGGAGTATTATCTAATAACTTAAACTTTTGAATTAAGATGTTTACTGGATATGAATATCTTTTTAAAATTAATTTTTCAAAAAATCTAATTTTTTTTCTTTTAAATGAGTGGATCCCATCATTGGATATCACAAATTCTAAAGGTGTTCTTCTCTTAATAAAATTACCATTATTCATAAAATATAAAAACACCAAAGTTCTTTCTTTGATTTGAGACTCGTGTGCTAAGAAGACATGAGAATTAAATCTATTTGTGTTCCAAAAAGAATTAGGTGGAACAACTTTAAAATAAGAAGAAAGAATGAAGTAGTTGGCCTCAATTTTACATTCTAAACTAGAAAAAAAAAGGAAAAAACCAAGATTAAGTGCAATAGTATACATAAAAAATGAGGGGGGGAGGGGATTTTGACAAAGTCTCATGCCATGCCATGGAAGGAGTGACACATGATTTGCCCCATGTGTAAGAGTTTTTATAATAATAATAATTAAAAAAACAAATAAATAGCCAAAAAAAAATAAAGAGTTTCATATGTCACACCAAACTAGATCGTATTGTTTAGAATCCTATTATGATCACAAATTATGCACAACAAGTCTTTAAATAATTTGATATTCATAAATTATAATAAGAAAGTCTCCATTTCAATTGTGGACTTATTTATAACAAGAAAATGGCTTAGGAGAAGTCAGTTTAAATAATAAAGAGAAAAATTATTTAGCTTGAAAATTTTATGTTCAAATTTTGTAATTGATTGTTTAAAGAGATAGCATATTTATATCATAGTAGCTTTCTTCATGGTAGTAATCTTATTTTTTAAACTTGACTTGAGAGTCGATTTGAAATAAGTTTTGGATTACGAGTTAAATCAATCTAATTTTTTATTTTATATAAAAGTAGAATTAATATTATTTTGAAAACAAATAAAGAAAAACGTTAATACGTTTTGCTTGAGTTTGTTTTGGGCTGGCCGAAACCCAAGTCAATTGGTTTTTTTTTTTCTAGGTCATATTGGGTTAATTATCCCCTAATTTTTATTGAAATTCAACCCAATCTAAATTTCAGGTCACGAGTTAACCCGCCGAGTTGATTTTAATTGTAAAACATTGGGTGAGTGAATGTTTTATCATGCATGTGTAGATTTATATATAGAGTCAAGACAAATATATTGTTTTTTATTAGCTTTGTACTTTATATTTTGTATATTTTTATGCAAGAGATTTTGTCTGCCTTTGTTTATGTTAATACGTAATTTTTTTCTCTCTAATATGTAACCTTATGTTAATAGATATAAATCTTGATATAATTGTTAGATAGAATATTTCAAAGGTTATAATTTTTTTATAAAGCTAAAATTTCATAGTTATCTTAAATTGAGAAAAAAATAAATATTTTTTTCCCTAATATGTAACCTTATTTTTTTTCATCATAAATGTTTTTATAACAAAATAAAAACAAAATGACATTTTCAATCCAGCCACAATCACATTTTGTGTGATAAAATATCACACTTAGTATACGAAGAACAACTTTGTATAATTATTTAAAATCATGAGAATCTTGAACTGCCTCATTGATGATGTTACGGGTTGATCATTTAATAATCATATATGTGTGTGTGTGTATGCGCGCGCGCGCAAGCGTGTGTATATATATAGCAAAGTGAGATTCTTAGATTTATTTCTCCTTCATTGAAAAAAAAAATATTTTGCAAAATAAAAGTAGAAATTAAACAAATGAGGAAGAAGATATGTTTGACCTATTCTTTAAGTCCAAGAATATAAAAGATTTGACCTTGAACCTCGTCATCGACAGGCATAAAAAGGGATCTTGTGTCTGTCTCGTGATAAAGGGTGCTCAAAGACTGAGTCTTTGTCACAGTTTGTGAAATCTTCCACACTTTTGAGCCAGCAACTTCATGCACCCACTTGTCTCTCTTCAATTTTACTTTATCGATATTTACATTATATTTTCTTGGTTAGAATTTATGAATCTCATGCTGAAAAACTTTTTATTTATTCAAAGAATGAGGTATTTTTTACTATGATTTTATACTAAAGTTTCAAATGCCATATTTACTAAGTTATTAATGTGGATATAAAATTAAATCGGCATATAACTTGGCTCAAGTCTTATGATTACAGGTTTATCGGGCTGAGTTGACTCAATTATAAAATTATGTCATTTTAAAAAGAAAAGAAAAGGTCAACTTGAAACTTACCTAAGTTTTAATTAAATTGATCGAATTATGGATGAACTCATCAAAATCATTCGAGTTTGATTAAATTAATTTCTAAAGCCAGCTTAAGCTAAGAGTTATTTGGATAATGATCGAAGGTTTCTGCTTAACAAAAACCTTTAAGAATAAATAAGATATATTTGTCAATTATACTTTATAATCTAAGTGGTGTTAAATTGAGTTTTATAACAATAGTTATCTATGTTCATTTTTTTCTTATAATTTTTCATTAAATTTGAACTAAAAATAATAACAACAAATAGATCATTAACTTGAGTCAATAACTTGGATAACTGATCAAATGTATGATTTTAAGAGGCCATCAAACATTAATAGGTCTTTTCTAATTATAGTCAAATCCAAGATGGCATTGTCAAAGAACCATCTCAACCCAATAACATAAGCTTTTAGGTAAGGTTCCAAGATATAATTTATATTATTCTCTAACACCCCCCTCAAGTGAAAGCCCTTTGGACTTGAAACTTGCATAGGTCCACATTACCTTGTGCTTAATTTTTATCAAATAAATAAAGATAGTGAGATTCGAATTCGTGACCACTTGGTCATCAAGGTTCTGATATTATGTCAAAGAACTATCTCAACCCAATAGCTTAAACTTTTAGGTAAGGTCCTAAGATATAATTTATATTATTCTCTAACAAACATAACATGGTATGATCAATCTCAAACCATAAAATATTTTTTGATGCCGGTTACAAAAAAACAACCTATACCCTACAGTTTGTAAATAAATAAATAAAAAAAAATCTTAGAGCTAATATATACCTTAAGAATTAGAGCAATAATTAATAAACTATGTTGTGGGAAATTATTGAATCTTTTTGCACATAGGATACTTGTTTATTGTTGTTGATTTGAACAGTAGATTCCACTAATTGCATGATCACAAAAGTAGAATTGCTCTAATTTTGGAGTGGATGTAAGGGAGCTTCATGTGCGCAATCACCATTTTTTCAATGGATGAGCAGTTCTTGCTCAATTAAAAGGGATGGTCAGAAAATAATTACTTGTATGATAATTATTATTATTTTGGCGCAGAATAATTATCATTACTAGCTCGATTGTAATAATTATTATCATTAATCAAACATTAAGAAGTAACATTAACACTATCTTTTTTGTTAGTGTTAATCATCATTTGTTAGGGTTTCACCATCCATCCAACATGACTAATTATCTAGATTTTTTTCCCTTCAATTTTTATCTAAACGATGCAGAAAAATTGGGCTAGAATTCAAATGTAGAGGTGCTCTTCCCATCTATTCACCTCTTATTAAATTAATTTTATTTTTGGTAAAAATAAATGAATAAAATGCTAATAATTGATGGTGAGAACACTAGTCTTGTTTGAGGTTTTTTTTTTCTTTTGGGTTTAATTTAGGGTTAGGTTATGTTTTTTTGTACCTGCTTTTTTTTTTTAAGATAAGTTTTGATTGAAATAGTTTAGTTCAGTTCGATTTAATTAATTTTAGTTTTTAAAATCAAAATTGAATTGGACCAATAATTTTTTTAATTTACGGGTGGGGGGGTTAGGGTTAAAAATAAAAATCGAATGGAAGCCCAAATTTAATAAACATCATGCCATGCTTAAATTCATTTTGTTAAATCGTAAAGCTCTACAATCTCCCAGTTAAGATTAATTCTAAATCACTATAATAAGTCTATGATTCCTTGATTATCCACATTTTTCCTATGATCATTCCTATTAAGAATATTTAAAATAGAAAGTATTAAAATAACTTCAAAGAAAATGAGATGAAAATTTTGGTCCTCTATATATGGTTTAAAAATTGGTCATTCTGACAATTTAAAACATTTACAGCTCAATTTCACACAACTATATCATGGTTATATATATATATATATATATATATATATTAAAATCTATCTTTAATTTTTTTAGAATTGAATATTGAAAAAAAAAACCCTCACGGCTGGTCCAAATATCATGTTCTCTTTTCATTGTATTTAGCTAGTGTTTCAGGATTAAAAAATAGATATAAAAACAATTAATTTATTATAGTGATAAAAACAAAATAAAAATAAATCTGAGTGATTTAAAAAAATAGAAAAAATAAAGATATGTTTTATCTTTTCTAACCGTCTTTTATTTTATTTATTCTGAAACATCAATTAAGTGATGTAAATAAAAATAAAACAAGGAAAAAGACAAAAAAAAAAGGACATTGTGGAGAGGGAAAAGATTCTTTCTATCTTCTACATCAATCTTGGTGGGGGAGAAAAAGTTTCCATCAAATCCAATTTTTCTTTAATAATATTAAAAGAGAAAACTTCTAGCAACTTATATAATTAGCAGCCACCACCACTAGTTGCTCCAGCAGCTGTGCTAGCTGAGCCACTAACAACAGAAGAGGAAAAGTCGTCTCCAAAAGCAGGACTATTGCTTAAACCATCACCTTTATTACCACTAATAAGATCTTGAAACCCTTTAATAAGATCTTCATTTAAGGCCATATTTGGAATAAAAAATAATCGTCATTAATGTCATTATCACAATCATCAACATCATCTTTATGATTATCGCTTCCTATCAATCCATGTCCGCCTTCCAAATTATGTGTTTTGATGCTTTCTTACTCGTTTCCTACCGCCTCAATATTGTAAATGGGAGCTGAAAGTGTGGTTCTTGGAGACAAACTAGTGGCTGAAAGTGGAGAAGAACACGAGCCCCTATCAGCTGAAATGGGATGCTCGGATTCTTTGTTTTCTGGCTTTTGAGCTGGTTGTTGGACTTTGTTTCTTGTACTACCGGCAAGTGAGTTCCTGTGAGTCGGACATGGGTGTGTGTGATCACCTGTGTAGCAGACAATAAACATATTTGGATCTGTATTGCTCCTTTCCACTTGCTTTCTTGTTGCACACCCTTTTGAGCTGCTTCATCTATAGTAATTCCTGTAAAAGAAAAGTAACCTAATTTTAGGCCATATTTAGTGACAAGAATCAAAATCTTCTTAAAGAAAGGAAGGCAAAAATGAGAATGGAATAAAGGGCTAACTTTGGATAGGGAGAGCCTTTGATGGGTTTTTGACCATATTTTCTCCAAGCCCACACATCATTAGAGAGATTCTCTGCAATTACATGCGATATCAGCCTCTTCTGGTTACTTTTCTGTCAAAAAGGAAAAAAGTGGAAAAATTTAAGCATGAGCATTTTGTAAAATTTTCTCATTTATGAGTAATAATTATCTTACAAGAAATGAAGAATTTAATTAACCTACTTACTTTTTTCTTGGGGTCTGAGATTGTGTGGTTCTTAAAGGAAAGAGAGAAGAAGTGCTAGTCCTTTACTGGTGCAATTGTCTCCTTTGATTTTGTTGTTGTTGTACATGTTGTGGCTGCTTTTGGCTATTGTTGAACCAGGGACTGATGGCAACACTAGTGGATGGTGTGGTTAGTGGTTGTTGTTGTTGTGCAAGTTGTGGTTGATTTTGGCCACTAAAAATGACCCCAAAATCAGAAATGGAGAAGCTAGGAATATTGTTGTTACTGTTCTTACCTTGAAGAACAGTACTGGTGGTAAAGCTAGGCAAAAAGGGCTTGTAAGAATCTTGCAATTCTTGCAAACAGTTGTTGTTTCTAGGCTGGGAAGCAAGATTTTGAAAAGAAAATGGGTTGGATTCTCCATCATCATCATCATCATCATCAAAAGTTAAAGAATCCAAGCACTCAAAATTATCATTGATGTTGTTGCTGCTGCTGTTTCTGTTCGTAGCAGCAGCAGCAGCAGAGGTGCAACTCGTTATTACTGCATACAAATCCCAGTCCTGATCCTCCGCCATTGAAGACTCGATCTACCTAGAAATCCTAACCCATCTTTGTGCCTTTGTGTTAATTATAATGGCAAGAAAAGAGTGAATGCAAGGCAGAAAGGACTGCGCTGACTTTTAAAATTGGAGAGAGAGAGAGAGAGAGAGAGAGAGAGAGAGAGAGAGAGAGAGAGAGAGATGATGGTGGAGCACTTGACCTGGTAGATGTTAATTATTATTTATACAAAGAGAGGTGGGTGTTTTATTTTTTGCTTTTTCTTTGACTTAGTGAAAATGTCAAAAGGGAAAGGAGACAGAACAAAGCAATATGACGATGCGAGGAAGAGGAGGTGAGTTGCTTACTTGCCTGAAACTATTTTGTTTAGTACTTGAAATTTGATTGGAAGTTAGGAAAGGTATTGGACTTGCAATGCCATGTCTTGTCTTTCCCTCGAGAGTGTGCCAAGAGACTTTAAATGAAAGTGGGGCTATATTGTTAGATATGCCCCAGGAAACCTTGAATGAAAGTGGGGCTATATCGCTAGATATGCCCCTAGAATCCTATTAGATTTTAGGACGATGTGTATGCACCCAACTCCATTACTAGGACGGTGAGAGCTAGAACAAAAAAAAAGTTATACAAATAATTTAGATTTATAAGAAGTTTATTTCACATATTTTTCATTTGAATCCAAATTTAAAATAATAATTTCAAAATAAAGATTTATGTGCTATGCTACCTTATCAAACCATTAGGAATTATGAATATTATCTATTTTAACCTCTCTTTTTTTTTTTGAAGGTTGAAATTTTTTATGGTCGGTAATGTTTGGTCAGTGTTTTAAGATAGAAAAAATATAAACAATGAAAACATATCTATTTGTATATTTTATTTTGAAAATAAAAATCAATATGAATTCACTTTAAAATTATCACAAGAACATTTACTTTATATTTTATCTTCGTCTTTCCAATTAAATATAACCATACAGGTTTGTATTATGACACCTTAAATTTATAGAAAGGAAAAGGAAAGTAAAAGAAAAGGAAGAAGCATAATAGCGTATTGATAACTCTTCTCTAAGAACTTTATGTATAGTAATTTTTATAAGATTAATAGGAAG
>Ga0325403_1001380_pt1 | contig 20102 bp, 13 predicted proteins | sample PopdelMetagenome_19_FD_205665 | JGI IMG/M metagenome (GOLD analysis project Ga0325403, IMG submission 205665) | Populus deltoides microbial communities from Bellville, Georgia, United States - Xylem-PdKOR-R4 | ecosystem: Host-associated > Plants > Phyllosphere > Stem > Wood/Secondary xylem... | reverse complement strand
AAACTAAACCGCCCCCCCCCCCCCCCCCCCCAAGTCTGACTTCTGGTTTCCATGAATCTTCTGCTTGAGATAATCTTTCCAAACATGGAGTAAAGATTTTCTAGAACAGCTAGTGCTTGTAATTATTCAAGAGAAATCTCCAGCTTTGAATAAATTCCAACCATAGAAAAACAAACACAGATAGCTTGCGTGATATAGATGAAAAGAGTAGAAATTCTTCCCTTATCCTGATAAGATCAAATAAATCAGGCAAGCTATCCACAAAAGCCAAGAATGCCATGTATAAGCTCAATACTCACCGTTCCATTGTCAATTTTTTACATAGTATAGGCGATGTAGGCACCAAAAGATCCTTGTAGTTCTAACCTAAGTAGGAAATAGAACATCAAATAAGAAAAGAAAAATTATAAGTATTTGAAAACTCCTAATTAACATTTGAACGAATATACTAAGATTCCTAGATGGTAATATCTCTAAGTAAGATGAATTCCTTAATGAAATAGGCTTTTAAGAAATACCAAAAAAAAAAAATTCAAATTAAAATATTTTATCAATTTTTTCTATTTTGGTTGCATCATCTCTATAAATGGAGATGTGTTCTCTTATTTTTTCTGTAGTTGAGCTATGGAATAAAAGTTCTAGAGTTATTTTGAATCCTTGGTGCCTAGAGGTTTCCTCCTTCTCTTATTCTTCTTCTTGTTTTTCTCTTCTTTTTTCTTGTTTAAAAGCGCTGCTACTACAGCACCCCAAAAAATCCTAGCTGCCTCAAGTTTTTGGTGGGACACAAGTCAAAACTTGTCCTTCATCAATACCACTCCCATGTTGAAACCTTTAGTACTAGACAAATACCTTGTTAAATTCTACTGATATGCTTGTTATTCCTGGGATTTAACCTGGTTTAAGGTCACTAGATTGGAACTGATTTCCTCGTGTCCAACTTTGTTGCCCCTAGACCAGATCTAAACTGTTCCGTTGCCATCATAAATTTTGTTAACACCAGTTCCCTGACCACTTTCCAGCGACTTTTTACTTTTATTCTCTGCCAATACCTTGTTGCCCTTGAAGGTCAGCAAGGAATTCAACCTTTCTGGCCTATGTTACCACTCTACTTGAATGAACCAGCGTAATGGCTGGGTTGAGTCTTCTTATAGGCCTTAGCGAAAAGCAGATAAGATCTATGTTAGAAACTGTGGAGACAATAAAATAAGGTTGAAGAAATGCTTCAATAAAGTTCAGAAAGCTGTCGGGCAAATAGAAGTCTCACAAATTTATCACGATGATTGTGAAGAAAAGCAGCCAGTAACAACACCACAATTGCAGAAACAACTAACTCTCTAGAAAATGAAGAACAGACTGTTGAGAAATGCTCTCTTGGAAAGGCTGCAGAAAGTCTGGAGATGATTAACCTAATTTTATGACTAAAATGAAGAACAGATCAAGGCCAGTACAGCATAGAAGTCAAATTAAGACTAAAATTGAGGCTGGATTTTTCCGAATCTCTAATTTTATGATTCATAATTAATCTGAGTTTTGAAATGCTAGGATGATTAACCTCTTCAATAAAGAAGTATATCAAGTCCATGTTTTGAGTGAGGCTGGATTTTTCCGAATCTCTAATTTTATGATTCATAATTAATTTGAGTTTTGAAATGCTAGGATGATTAACCTCTTCAATAAAGAAGTATATCAAGTCCATGTTTTGAGTTTAACACCATAAGCCATCACAAGTGGTTTTACTACTTCGAGATTTTTAAACTTGAGGATGAATTTTTTCCTTTTCCTGATCAGGGGATAAGATAAAGAAGCAAGCCTTCTAGGATTGTTATTAGATTGTTTAATTTTATATATTATTCAGAGTTTTAGTTATTATAGATTTCATAATTTCATAATTTTCTGGTGTTCCGTGTATTTCCTTTTAAGGCAGTCTTGATTGGGAGTTCAAATTTTTTTTCCATCACCTATGAATTTAGCTTCTTATTTTGTTAGTATTTTACCAGGGCATTTCTGTATGTAAATGAGTACCTATTATTATGTTTGGGACAACTTGACTTGATGTTTGATGAACAGAGTTTATAATTCTTCTTCTGGCTGCATTATTTTTTTTTCTTATTTTCCCCTCTTTTCTCTTCACTTTCCTCCATTTCTATTCCCTTCCTGAATCACTATTTATATTTTTCTTTTACAGCATTTGTGTTGAGAATTATGCAAGTCATGGATGTATCCAGTATTGCTGAAAAAAACCAAGTAGACACTCTTATGTTATGATGAAAAAATAACTTGATCTGTAAATTAGTGAAAATACTACCCAATCTATCTTGTTTTTGTACAAGTTTACTTTTTCTTGTCATTTGTGATGTATCTATCTTCTGCAGAAGCGTATATTGAACTTCACAAAGTATGAAATGTTGAACAAAGCACTAGAGGCTTTTGTTGATCTTGGAGAGGACGAGGAACTTGGACCTGTTGACTGGCCTACAGTTAAAAGATACATTACAAGCTTAAATAATTTGGAAGGGTCATGCGAACACCCTCATGGTGCATCTGAAGCTGATAATAATTTAGACCCAACTAATCTGAAAGATATTCGCATACGCCTTCTAAATGGTAAATGTGCTGTTTTATTGCTACTTGGTATATTAATTTACTTGCTGATTTTTTTTCTGGGATTTGTTGGGCCCTTTGACAAGTGAAATAACCTTAAGTCAGCCTGCCTCTTTTCTCTATCTCCAAAAGGAAAAGGAATTTTGTCTGCTGGGATGTATGTTATTTTATTCATGGCATAGGGAATTGGATTAAAGCTGTCTTGTTTGTAGAAAAAGGGGTGCCTATAAGTTTGTGTAGGATTTAATTTGTGCAAATTTGAGAACTATCGGCTTGCAATGTAGTGAGTTTTGAGTCATAGAAATTACTTTGTATTTTATTTTAGATAGTGAGAGCTGTTACTTCATTTTTTATTTAAAATAAAAACAAAAAGATAAGGATAATCAGGGACTAGTTATAAATGAGAAGGTATTAAGCATCCTTTTTTTTTAATTTACCATCTAGATGGAGATAGGCTCTTCTCTGGGCCAATCTATCATGATCACCTCTAGACTCATGTTGAAACATGTACACCATTAAAGAAAAGTACTAAACAAGACAAGAGAGAGGAGAAAGAACATTCAGCTTTCGGGAAAGAATTAGTTTCACAAGAATGATGCCCAATTAGCGTCTTTGAATTTGGACTGTAGCCCATGTAGTTTGCCTAAGGATTTCATTTTAGATTATACGAAGAAACTCAGTTGTGATTCTTTTCTCTCTCCTATGTGCTTTTAGGGAAAAAGTTTGAAAATATAAATTTCCCTTGGAGGACAACAATAACTTTTTCACTGTAATATTGTAATAAAAGTTCGTACAAGACCTAAAATCAGAAGGAAGAAAAGAAAAACATGCATTGCATCAATCAATAAATCCATCGATAATTGAAAGGACCATCAACTCCAATAAGCAAAGGTTGCGAGTTTATAAATCCACATGAAAGCTTGTTATGCTATCTAGCGGATGTACAAAGAAGATGCTATTGTCATCAATGCATCAAAGTTCTGTTGTAGAATTTTTTTTTTGTTGAGCTGATTATCATGACTAATTTTTTCTTAAACCAACTCTAGCTGAAATATGCAATTGAATGCCCTTTTTTAAATATTTTTCCTTACCAGGAGTTCAGGCTGCTTATTGGGGGATGCTTGATGAGGGAAGGATAACACAAACAACTGCAAACATTTTGATGCAATCAGTAGATGAAGCAATCGACTTGGCTTCCCTTGAACCTCTATGTGATTGGAAGGGCTTGCAATCCAATGTTCATTTTCCAAATTATTACAAGTTCCTTCAAGCAAGCATTTTCCCTCAAAAAATGGTTACATATTTCACTGTAGAGAGGCTTGAATCTGCATGCTACATTTGTGCTGCATTTCTACGTGCCCATAGAATTGCACGGAGACAACTACATGACTTTATTGGTAATTTATTCAATTTGTTAGGCTATTTGGTAAATTTCTAATGGACAAAATTTTACATGATTTAATACCTTTTCTTTAAAATATTTTTTCTTTGGTTTTCTATTTACAGTTTTACTTTAATGCAGTACATGGGTTGTGTTATATTTTCTGTTCATATAGTTCTAAATCCTTTTTGGCTGTAAGATCAGAAACTATCAACTTCTTGTACACCAATCTTAACAGAGGAAAATTGCACCTACATGGTCATTATTATTTTAATCCGTGTGCTTCTTGTGATTTATTATGCTTCATACTTTACATAAATTTATAATGGCTATTCCATATAATGCTCTAGTAATTTTCTTTAAAGAGATGCTTATATCAATTTCGAGGAATCTTGTATCCATGTTATATTAGTTGTGAAGGTATGTTGTGGTGGCAAAAGTCTATTTTCCATGTTAATGGTAAATTCTTTCTAATCCCTGTACAGTCATCTCCCAAACATGTCTTACTAAGACAATCTCAACACCAGGTGGAAGTACAACTTGTGAAGTTATGAAGGTTTTCACATGCTGTCACAAGATCATTGAAAGTGCCATACTGTTGATTTGTGGTCTTCATTGAACTTGCTTCTTAAATATTTGCTTTAGAGTTTACATTTCTGAAAATGTATTAGGTGCATTTTCACAGTGTTGAAGCTAGTCTTATGGCTTTATTTATTGACAGATTCTGTTTTAGTCAAAACTGAATTCTTCCTGGATCCTTTTCTGATTACGTTTACTGACATTAAAAGCATGTCTCGGTTTTTCTTGAACTTAGAATACATGTAAGTTAGTCTTGTAGCTCTTTCTTAGGCAAGATGTAGAACATTTCAATCTCTTAATCCTACTTTGCCTTTTAGTTTCCGGCAGGCAATCACATGTCCAACATCTATATTCTTCCATGGCACAAAGATAAAATTGAAGTGATAGTTCATGTTGAGATTGCTGCTTATTCTAATGGTAGATTTTTGAGTTTTCGACTCACGTCATGAGGTTTTCTCTATTCTAATGCAAACTGCGCTGGAGAGGACTTCTTTTGTGGATTCTGAGCTATTGGTTTATGAGGTTGACTCTATTCTAATGCAACCTGCACTGAAGAGGACTTCTTTTGTGGATTCTGAGCTATTGGTTTATCTGCAGTATAACTCTTTGAAATCAAATTGCATTGGGAAAAAGGAAATAATTAGGAACAGCCAAATGAATTTGAGGATATTTTTTGTAGGAGGAATAATAGAAACTAGAATTAGAAATTTCATTTCAGCTCCTTGACTTAGGTTTTATTATACTGTTCTATTCCTTTTGGTTTATCTTGAATCTAGCTTTGATGAAATTCCTTAGAGATTGTTAGAGAGTAATATAAAACTATTCTTGGACCTCACTTAACAGTTTAAATTATTAGGTTGAGATGGTTCTTTGACATGACATCAAAGCCTTGTTGACCAAGTGGTAACGAGTTTAAATCTCACAACTCTCATTCTAATTAATAAAAATTAATAACAAGGTAGTCTGGGCTTGTGCAAGTTTCAAACCCAAAAAGCTTTCACTTGAGGGGATGTCTTAGAGGTTAATATAAAAATATTCTTGGACCTCATCTAACAACTTAAGTTATTGGGTTGAAATGGTTCTTTGATAGGGATAAAGTAAATAATTAGGAACCATCAAAGGAATTTTAGTATATTTATTCTAGGAAGAATAATAAAAATAGAATCTAGAATTAGAAGTTGAATTTCAGTTCCTTGACTTGATCTATTTTGTCGTTCTATTCCTAGTTGGGCAAAGAATTCTTGTTCCTTCTGAATGCACTTGGAGTACGGAAGAACACCCTGTTAGCCATAGCAATCAAGTTTGCTATTGATGATTGATTGACTTTTGAACATTGAGTCTTGTAATTGCTTCCAAAATCTCAATTTGTCCACTCTCCTCTCTTCTCATGTTATCCCTCTCCCTCTCCCTTAATTTTTCTCTCTGCTGTTTCTTGGATGAATTGGAAAGTCCAGTTTGTAGGGGCTCTGAGATGCCCTGCAATACCTGGATAATAGTAAATGATGATCTTGATTTAGGTATGACAAGTAATAGGTAGTTAGACTCAGACATGATTCCTACAATATAGTTTTTTTTTCTTTTGTGTCATAATGTATATGGGAAGATATTTTCCCTTGGGTTAAACATCTTCTTACCACTTTAAAAATGTTTCTGAGAATAACCTGAGTTAAATGTACTCTCGGTGGCTTCCAGTGAAGTGACATTTATTTCCTTTTGAAAGAGCATAACTGTTTTCCATGTATATAGTGTAGAATTTTGTGAGAAGTTTGACTTGTCCCATTTATTTATACTTCTAGGTGACAGTGGTATTGCTTCTATGGTCATTAATGAAAGTGATGCAGAAGGAGAAGAAGCAAGAAAGTTCTTGGAAGATGTCCGTGTTACATTTCCTCAGGTTTGTAAGTTTAACTGTCCCCGTAGATTTGTTCAGGTATAATGAATTCTGGTAGGAATTGATTAACCTAGGTCTGTGGGTCATCAGGTTTGTTTCATTCGTATAGTTTATTGTTGATATATCGTCTAAATCAGGGGATGTTAGAACACAATTGATTATTAAATACTTTTTCAGGTTTTGCGTGTTGTGAAAACAAGACAAGCAACATATTCAGTGCTGAACCATTTAATTGATTATGTCCAAAATCTTGAGAAGGTTGGGTTATTGGAAGAAAAGGAAATGCTTCATCTTCATGATGCTGTCCAGGTGATTTTGGTTTCATCCTTTACCAATTCTATGATCTCTGGTCAATGCACTTCAGTTTTTGTAAATTCAAGTTAAACTGTTTTAATCTTCTAATGCAGACTGACTTGAAAAGATTTCTAAGGAATCCTCCTTTAGTAATGCTTCACAAAATAACTGACTTGATTAGTGCCCATCCTCTGTTGGGGGCCCTTCCTTCTATGGTGCGTGAACCCCTTGAACGTTCTTCCAAAGAAATAATGAAACCACGTGGTGTGCCCCTTTACAGAGAAGGCTCCAAACCAAATGGTGTCTGGCTTATTTCCAGTGGTGTTGTCAAGGTAAATACAAATTTATATGGGAAGTTTGGGATTTGAGAAATAAGTCAGAAGTACTATTATTTTCCTTGGGAACAAACACATCACAATTTACCAGTGAGAAAATCATTGTTTGGCAGTGGACAAGCAAGAGCGTTAGGAGCAAACACTCATTGCATCCAACTTTTACACATGGGAGCACACTAGGCCTGTACGAACTGCTAGTTGGGAAACGTTGCATATGTGACATAATAACAGATTCTGTGGTACACTGCTTTTGTATTGAAAGCGAGAAAATACTTTCTCTGCTAGGGTCAGACCCTGCAGTTGAAGATTTCCTGTGGCAGGTATAATTATACATTTTGGTTTAGATTCAGCACATTTCTCCTCCATTAATGAAATTACTCACTCTGGTTAAGATTTTGAATGAGTCAAGAATTGGATGTTTCCCCAATCCACAGTGTCTAGTTGCCTTATAATGTCCGCCTACTTTGGAAGAGGGTAAAGTGACTTGAGGTATGCTGAGTATGATTATTGATCTTTACTTGAAGCTTTATTCCTCTTTCCTTTTCTTGTGTGGTGTTCCAGGAAAGTGCAATCGTTATTGCCAAACTCTTGCTTCCTCAAGTATTTGAAAAAATGCCAATGCAAGAATTGAGAGCCCTTGTAGCAGAAAGGTCAGTGATGACCACATACATCAGGGGAGAAACTATAGAAATACCTCATCATTCTATTGGCTTTCTATTAGAAGGATTCATAAAAGCCCATGGTTTCCAAGATGAATTGATTGCATCGCCTGCAGTACTTTTGCCTCCACAAGGAAATCAAAGCTTTCAAAAGATAGGGATATCAGGTAATTTATGCTCAGTTTGTTTCAAAGTTAACGGATTTGTTTGTAGTTTTGGAAAAATTGCAAAACAGCCGCTGACCTTCAAGTGCGTCTGTTACACTTGGACCTCTCTGTTACTTTGGTCCCTAGGACAACCACAATGACACTGACAGACAGAGGCATGCATTCTGTTGAACCATCAAACAAATTCCTTTTTTTGGTACACAGGAGAACTAGAGATCTAGTCACAACCCAAACCCAATAGCCTATCATGGCTCAAACACTTTCTCATCAAACACGGTACTTTCTCAATGAGTCCTCTGGGTACCAATCATCAAGCCACTGCTGCAAATAGGAATATATTTCACTCAGGATAGTGTCAAAATTAGTCTTTGAATTTGTCTGGAATTTCTTACTTGAGTCAGTTTTTTTTTTCCTCTAAAAATGTAGTTTTTGTTCTATTTTCTTTTAAATAGGTCCAAAATGAATGTTAAATACATTAATGCAGATGCCTTTTTTATGTTAATGTCAACGTCATCTGTGTGTCCATGAAAATCCATAAATATATAAATAAATGCACAAACTTTTACTGAAATTTGATTCAAGCAAAACATGCTTAAATATATAAACAAAATATATTTAAAATAAAAAATTTAAAAGACAAATACTAAGGTAGAGTACTATCAAACTATTCTTAATGATCTATATATAGGATATACGGAAAAAAAGAAAAGAGAAGAAAACGTTATAGCACTATGCCACCCAAAAAAAAAATGGTTATATTATCACTCTTTCTATTCTTTTCATTGACCTCCACACTTAAGTTCTTTTCATGATTATATATATAACACTCTTTCACGACTTTGGTATAGTTTTGACTATACTTGATTTAGTTTTTGTTGACACCTTAATTTCAGAGACAAGTTAATTAATGTGGCTAACAATTGAAACTAGAAAGCCAACTAGTTCCTTTGAAGTTGTGAATTCAATTTGTCATCTCCGTAGGAATTATCCACACCTATAATCTATATAGATATACGAAGTTTGTGAAAACATATGATTCGATCAACATTACCCTTATTCTTTGTTATTATTTTACTTTAATAATCAAGTCATCAATTTTAATTGGATGTGTTTTTAAAAAAACAGAACTTATCAATTTCCTACATCAACATGAGCACCCCAAGACTGTATAAGTTAATACATGTTTGAGAAAACCTGAACCTTTTCCCCTCAACCAAAAAATTGAATTTTTTTTGGCACTCAAACAAATGCATGAAAAATCAAAATCCAAGAGAGCTTCTTTTATATTTATTAAACACGATGAGTTTTGATTGATCCTGAGTGAAATGATGAATGGGAGTATTTGATGAATTTGCATTTGAATACATAAACATATATTACTTGACCACTATGTAGACATAGATTGTTGGTGTGTTAAACTAGTCTTATTCAATCATGTCCTTTTTGGTTGTTGGTTGTGGCAATTAGAAGGCATTTAAACCAGGTCACTGGCATTGTTGGTTTACAGGTGCCCAAGCAGCCAGTTTCTCTCATCAAGGATCCCGGTATCAAGTTGAGGCAAGAGCGAGGGTAATCATTTTTGATATTGCAGCATTTGAAGCGGATGGTGCTTTGAGGAGAAGATCATCGTCATTGGTATCGGTTGATCACCCCCACAGATCTTTCACTAGAGAGCATGGTGGTCTTATGAGCTGGCCTGAAAATTTGTACAAACCAAGGGAACATGAACAGAACTGTGTAGGGCCTTGTCGATCAGAAAATAGCTTGTCTGTGAGAGCAATGCAGCTAAGCATATTTGGCAGCATGGTATGTTCAATATACATCTATTTGCAAAGATATGTTGCAAATCTCCTTCTTGGGATCATTGCAAAAAATGCACAACTCTGGAATTTTTATATTGAATAACTCAGGCTCAGAGACTTTATTGTTTAACAATTTAATCTTTCATGTAACCATTTGATATGGTTCATTGTGCCTCCATGCTATCAAAATATATAAAGAGGGAGCTCCAAATCATGGCTTGTGGTCATTAGAATTCATCATATTTCTTGATAATGGAACTTTACTATTCTAGGTCCTGATTATTTTGAATTTCTGGCTTGTTGTTTCATTTCATAAGGTTGACATGCGGAGGCATGCCCACAGCTTTTCTGGTAGCCAAGTCAAGCGATCACACAGCTTGTCAGTTTTAAGAACCGCATCGTACCAGCAAGTTCGTGTCCCATCAGAAGAAGCTACTTATGCTAGGAAGAGTCTTGAAGTGAGAAAGTTGATTGGAAAAACTCATGCTCCCCCACTGCAGAGTACAGGCACCAATGAGACTTGTATCATTGATAATTACAGTGATGAATCTGATGCTGAAGATGAATTGGTGGTAAGAATTGATTCGCCTAGTAGGCTGTCGTTCCATCATGCTTCTTAGTTTGCGTTGTCAGCGATTTCTGTTGTAATTGTTTAAATTATGTGACTTTTGGTTTTTTTTTTATTTGAAGTTGTTTTACAAGGAACCGTAGTAAACAAGATGTGAAATGTCTTTAGTTCACATGGATGAGTAATCCTTTCCCCTATAAATAGTGATCTTGAAATCCTGGGAGTGACTCAACACTGAAAGATGAGAATGAGAATCGAAGAGGCAATTTGTTCACTTGTTGAACAATTGACAAAAATTCTGTCGACATTATATATAAATAATAAAATAGCTCAAGGAGCATGAGTTGATTCCTGAACTTTGCTTTTGTCACTTGTGATGATAGTTTGTGTGTCATGCTTCTCACCTTTAATCACATTTAAGGCCAATCTTTCTGCTCGATAAAAGGAAGCCATTATTCTGGTGAATAAACGAAGGCGATTATGGAAACAATGCAGCTCAGTGGCAAAGCCATGGATTGCTTTTAGTGCTAAGCTACCAAAAATTATTTGAACTTTAGGCTAGAAATACTAGCTGGTGCCATATGTCGTGATGATTTAATTCAGTAGGACCCATCTTAAGCATGTTTCCTCATTTTTCTCTGGAACTGGCATCTGATCAGTTGATCACAGCCTTAAGTTCAAAGGTATTACTTTATTATCCAAACGCTAACTCTCTCAGAGGTTCTTGTCCTCTAAGACACAACTGACAATGCATTGTAATAGTAAAGGTGTGAAATCGGCCGTGCAAGAAAATGGCTTGGGCATTGGGCCAAGAATGTACCGTTACATAATTGTTTTTATCAATATAGGGTTAAATTTGTCATTTTGTTATGCACAGTAAAATCATTGCTATAGCCTTGGATTAAAAAATTCTTATGCTTTAGGCTCAAGGGTGTTTAGGTACTTTTTTTTTATTGAGTATAATATAATTATTTTGACGCTAGACAAAAAAAAATTCTTTTATAAGGATGTTTTGATGATTTTCTATTGGTTTTGTTGTAGGCTTAAGTTTTTTTTGGTGGTGTTATTGTAATTATTATATATTTAATATTATTTTTAAAAAAAAAATTGGTATGTTCAACGCACACGCCACGTGTGGACGACCCCCACGCCATTTAGGCGATGAGTGTGAGGTTGTTCAGTCACCAAAAACAGCCTCCTAGAATTGCATCAGGAAGATCTCAACACCTTTTATACAATGATAAGGCACATGTAGATGAAGCGCTGCTGATTTGGTGTTGAAGATCATTTCTTTTTTTTTTCTTCTCTCTCCCCAAGAAATTTGTGTCACTCGTGCAAAATTTCATAGCAATCCCTACCATTTTTTTTCCTTCATATTTGATCCCTATTATTTTTATTATTTTTTTAATTTTGGAATAACCTATGAAATTACAAGTGCTTTTCAATGTCACCCTCCTATCATTTTTTAATCCATAAATAATCTATCAAATTTTATTTTTTTTCAATTCTATTCCATATTATTTTTAAATATATAAATCTATAAATAATCTATCAAATTCCATATGTTTTTTTTTAATTTCCCCCCTGTAATTTTTTATCATTTAAATTTGATCTTCAATCTTTTAGTTGTTATTTATTTTATTTTGGATATTTTTTTAATTATTTTTTTAATAAATTTCATCATCCTTGGGTTTTTTTCTATCAAATTTTATCTCCTTGTTGTTTTTTTTCTTTTGTAAGTTTTTTCTATTAATATTTTTTTTACAATTTTATCCTTCAAAATTAAATTTTTTTAAAGTTAAACTTCTTGATTGAGTCTAGGTATGAGATTTCACAACTTGCAAGTTTTAGATATTATACCTGATTTGGGAGGTTTGCTTAGGTTTGCTTAATTTTTTTCTCTTTTTTTAAGCTGATGCTTTCTTTTTTTTTATTAGTCCTTTATATTTTTTTATAATCTATAAATAATTTATCAATTTCAAATGTTTTTTAATTTTACCCTCTATGATTTTTTTCATGTTTCAAATTTTATCTTAATTCTTTTAATTGTTATTTATTTTATTTGTAATCATTTTTAAAATTATTTTTTTCTCAAATTTCATCCTCAGGGTTTTCTCTCAAATTTTATCTTTATTTTTTTTTGTTTCTTTGTTTTTTTTTTGCAAGTTATTTTTTTAATATTTTTAAGTTTCTTGATTAAAGTCGGGTTTATAATTTAACAAGTTGCAAGTTATTGAGATTGCACCAAGTCTAGAAGATTTACTTGAGTTTACTTGGTTGTTTGTTTTTCCTTTATTAAAAGCTTATGTTTTTTTGTTCTTTTTTTTTAGTTTTGCTTTGTTATTTTTTCTAATTTACCTTCTATTAAATTAGTATTAGGTTGTTTAATAATTCAAATAGACTCAGGTTTGTTCATTTCATCTTTGTTTTGGTTATTTTATTTATTGTTGTTATTTTTTTTATATACTGTTTAGATTATTACTTGAATCAATGACTCAATAATTGAATTTTTGTACGGTAATTTTTCTTTATTTTGAATAAAGATTTTGCTCTACATTGAAGCGCAGGTAAAAAATATAGTAAACAACTAAAAGGCTTGGATTTTGTTTAACTACTCATATGAATAGTGAACAAGGTAAATATATATATTTTTTAATCATTTTCTATCATCCTCATGTTATAGCTTAAGTAGTTACTGCGCATTGCGCATCAGAGGTTGGGGGGTCAATTCCCCTGGGCACTCTACTTTTTTTCGAAAAAAGAAGGGGCAGATGACCTTACACCTTACACACAGAAAAAAAAATACATTGGCATGGTGTGAGGGGTAGATTTTTTAAAATTTTATTATTTAATAAGAGGTTTTTATGAAATTTTATCCATGTGTTTGCTTTTTTTCAAAAAAAAAAGAAGGGGCTGAAAGAAAAAACATTAGGGAGTGCATGGGTTGGATATTTTTTTTCAATTTTATTATTCAGGTTTTTATGAAATTTTATTTTTTAATATTTGATGGACAATAAATCAGTTTTTGTTTTCTTATTATATAATAAAATAAAAAATTTAATTTGATTCAGTAGCGTTCATAACCTAGATTACTGGTTTGGCTGATTGACAAATATTAATTAAAGAGTCCAATCAGGATTTTTCAAGTTCGAATTGTCATATTAATTTTATTTTTTATTTTATTTTTGAATTACATTATTTATTTTGTGGTTCTTATTGAATTTTATTATTGATAATTGAAATGATAGATTTAACATATTAACTAAAGTGTAAGTTTAAGATTTTTCAAATTTGAATTAGTATACAAAGTTTAATAAATAAAGCTGCTGAAATTTCTTTTAACACGGCAGACATACTAGTTCCTTTGCCAGATGCCTTGTTATCGTGGATGCCGAAATACAATAATCTGTCAACCAATCTTTGCAAAAAGAAGACGAATGTAAAGCTTATGAGAAAACAACAGTACAGTCATTTTTTTAAAAACAATCCACGTAAAACTGGACTTCGATCCTCTTCAAGCCCCATATAATAATGAGAAAACTTTTGGGGAAACTGGCACAATAACTTATGGAGACAAATCCTCATGAAGAATTGTTTCATCGCTTCCAAAATCTTGTAAAGCCAACTCTGATTTCAGAATTCGCCAAGAAGCCACTTGAGAGCTTCTATTCCAGCACTCAATTTCAAGCAAAATTCAACCGTGTGGTTTATTGACCGCCTAGAGATTGGTGATCATATCATTAGTGAAAGTAAAGTCTAAGAATACTGGCATGGCATAACGCCGATGTATGTTAGATCATTAGATTTGGATGAAGTGGCATAGATGTAACATTGCTGACATTGTAAGCAACCTCGTTGATCATTCAAAGTCCGACACGTTTTGTCGACAAATGAAACTGAGAATTTTATCCGAAAATCTCTCGATATCTATTTATTCAATCGATTTTCAGACAGCTTACAAAATAGAGCATTAACATGAGCTACACTGGGCTTTTCTTGGCTAAAAATACCATGATGCACTTCCAATGATTTTCCTCATATATTGCTGTGTGTGTGTGTGTCTATATATATATTGCTCTAATAAAAAAAAATAAAGCTGAAAGTAATAATTAATTATCTGTTCAGGCTTCATAAAGCATTCCAACCTCGATACGGTGTGGTGGCGGCACCCCAAGGGCTGGCAGTGCAGACCTGCAGTTACTGTGCATGAATTCATAAAATGCAAGCATGCTTCTTTCAAACCAACTACAGTTCTTGCCTATATAAAACCTCGTCTTCCCTCGAATGTGAACCACTCCGGCCAGCTTTGCTTCTTCAAAAGCAGAAATCTCTTCCTGAACCTCGTGATGTTCAGATGTTAAACAGCTAGAGCAGTTCTGTAGATACACCTGCAAGCTATCAGTAACTTGACTTACAATGTCATCTCCTTCGAGATTTAGGGAATCTGCATAGCCATATTGAATCACGCATCCATAAATTCCTTCGAGGCCAAGTTTGTTGACAACGATCCTCTCATGTGCAGCAACCTTAGGCACCAACAAATATCGAAGTGTTGTGAAAATAGTGACTTTGTGTAGTGATTTCATGTTTTTAATATAATGTCCAAGGATAGGCGTCAGGCCATCTTGAATATTGCTGTAAAAGAAGCACAATCCTGGAACCCTCTGGATACCTGGCTCGGACAATAGCAATCCAAGTCTTCCCAAGTCTATCTTGTGAGTCAGCTCATACTCTATCTTCTTCTGCCTTCCATAAAACCAGCCAAACATAATGAAAGCAAGGATAAAAGATATGGCAAAAGGAATCCATCCACCCTCAGGTATTTTACTCAAAACCGCACTGGAATAAACCCCTTCCATTGTAAAAAATGTGAAGAAGTAAACTGCAACTAGCCATGGTGGAGTTCTCCATATCATGATCATAACTAACGTCAGTAATATTGTGGTGATGAGCATTACTAGACTAACAACAACACCTGCAAGCATGCATAATAAATTAATAGGTTATTTCCCCAAAATAGAAAGTATGAGGGTGTCCAAGCCAAAATGAAGAACCATAAAATGACCCCAACATCATACAACACACAGCTTTAAGCCAGTAAGAGCCAACTTAGAGAAAGGCGTTATCCAATTGTGTTTCCTTGGAATTAGATTGAAGAATTTGGAAATACACCTACCTTTTAGCATTTTTTTTTTAAATGGCAACATTTTATTACATGAAATTTAAATATTAAATTTTGATCTGAAAGAAAAATTAGCAGTATTATAACGCTATGATAGATGATATCATCACTAAACCTAATAATAAACAAACATGTGAGAATTGTAATTGCCTCTAATCAGCCATTGCACACTCGGATATGCTGTAGTAAAACTTATAACAACAGCTGCTTAGGTGATGTGAAAAGAAACCAGATCTACAAAATGACAGCAATTGGTGGTTGTTGAAAATGTGATCAAAAGAAAGCTGAGTTTACCGATTTAACATACCAAAAGCATTCCCGATATCTTTTCCATCTCCAAAAATAAGTATCACTGCAACACAAAGAATCATGAGGATGTAATTGACTTCTGGGGAGTAGACTTCACCCTCTTTGTTAGAAGATGTATGCACCACCTTAACACGAGGAAAATAATCCAGTACAACTGATTGCTTGATGACCGAGAAGGTGGCTGATATCAGTGACTGGCTTGCAACAACAGCAGCTAGCGTGGCTATGATAAAGATTGGCCAGTACATCGCTGTAGGTATAAACTTGTAAAATCCATCGTCATGATCATTTGGATTCTTGATAAGGTACGCAGTTTGCCCCGCGTACGTCAGAACAAGAGATGGATATATTGTAAGCAAAAAGGCGATCTGGTTGGACAACAATGTGGAATAAGCTATGGATAAAAAAAAAATAGAAAAGGGCTGAAAAAGCGATATGGATGTTTACCTTAATTGAGCTTCTGTTAAAATGACCAAGATCAGCAAAAAGTGCTTCAGAACCTTTATGGTGGAAAACCCAAAAAAAAGTATGCACGTTTCAGTTTTGATATGTGGAAAGGAAGTAGGAAACTCACTCTGAAACTCTTATCAGCATTTTCAAACTGTTACAGGACGTGAGCACGTCTAGACACCCAATGAAACAAAAACAGGCTACTAGTAATTTCTTCACCAAAATCAAGTGAATTTTTTGTAATATTTTAAGCAACGAGTTTCTCGAAAGAAACCTGGCTGTCATATCTAAACTCAGATAATTAGGATTATTTGAAAACATTCGAGTTCTGAACAGCATAAAGTTCAATCAATAGAGCAGAAAAAAATATTCAATCTTTTAATTTAAGAACAGAAAAAAGCTCCACCTGTGATACAGAGAACAGTTCCACCAAGCAACAGCCATCCTTCCTTTCCGTTTCTCCAAAAGAAGTGGAATATGTAGTGAGGAGACAAAGCCTTGAATATGCTAGGATAATGCTGAATGATGCTATAAATCCCTACTAACGGAGTACACAAGGTCCATGCACCCATTATTGGGGAAAACATAAAACTCACTCTAGAAGTGCCAAACTTTTGTAGCAGAAAAAGAACAACTAGAACTACTGCAGAAAGTGCTTCCACTGAAGCTGCAACAAGATAAAAAATTAAATTGTAAAAAAAGAGAATTTCATTTGAGATGGAGAGACAGATATAACACTCGATAACTCAAATTGTGACTTTCATTATCCTGCATTCAAGCATAATTTGGCAAAGCAACAAGAATATTTGAAAATATATTTCCATCTAAAATGACTTCTTGAAGTTTCCTTTGGCCTTGTATTTTTGAGTGATTGTTTTTATCTTCATTTACTTGTTCAATCTACCTTAAAGTATTTAGTTTTCTTAAATTTACAAGAAGATTGTGACATCATTCAATCTATATGCAAGTTGTGTATGGACTAATCTCACAGTCCATAAACAGGGTTGAGCTCAACTCCATGATTGAACTTGTCCCAATCCACTTTATTGCTCACAAATATTATGCAACACACTAAGAATCTATACACACCCTTAACCTGAAATGAGATAGTAGTAAACAGTTCTATATAATCAATATCTATTGATTGCCAAAAATGCAATCTCAAGAGCATTGAAGGTGAGAACTAAAATGTTCTATGGACATGGAACGTCTTGACAAGAACTGTGCAGTGGCATTTTCATACTTAGGGGTATCTGAATAAGATTCTCAAGGTAACTGCAACTTGCAACTTATAACATTCATCATTAATACTTACATTTGCTGACAGAGGGAAAAGGTGCTCTTATACCCTCCATAGCCGACAACACTGTCAAGAGATTTAAGAGTTTAAATAAGCAATCCATGAAAAATACTACACCATATGAAGGTAAAGAGAAAAGAAAGGGAAAAGAAAAGATGAAAAACCTGAGATTGCAGGTGTAAGTATACCATCCCCAATCAGCATGCATGTGCCTAACATAGCAATGAAAAGTAGTGCCCTTCTGGCAACTATGCTTCTTTCAAAAAAAATTCCAAGCCTACTTTTATTCCCAGTGCCTTCATGCAAGACAGAGTGCGAGAAACTTGAGTTTGTCTGTACTTGTTTGGAGGAAAGGATACCAATATTCATATTCCTGCAGAGCAATGAGTACAAAGCAAACGTTCCACCTGCATATAATCAGTGGTTTGCACCAGTCAAGAACCTGTGCGCTATTATGAGTGTATGCTTTGCTTCTAGCACTATTTAACGCCATTCTTGAAGACCACGGTCTTGAAGTAATAGAGCAATCAAAAGTTTTGGTAACCGCGAATGAAAAAATCGTAACTCTTGTATATGCACTTCTAAAGAGAGAAATCAATTTGATCAAACTTATACAGACAACAATCATAACCAGTTATACAACCCAACATACATTTTTGAACTACATACGTGCAGATTCAAATGATTCTACAAACCTCTGACAGATTTACCACAAAAGAATGTAGAATTACTTTCCTATAAATTGAATTTCTGCTCAATCCTTACTTCCAATTATTCATACAGTTCAGATCTCAGCGGGATCCAATGTGCAGAAAACATCTTGAAACTGTAAGAATTATAATTGGCGGAGTGAGCTTTTTTAAAAAAATTGCAAATAGCAAACAACACATGCTAGGATGAACGAAAACTCACCTGTTTAGCCTACATCTATAAAACCAATATACATTATAAAAGTAGATTCAATACAAGTAAACATATAGAAAAGCTGGATTTTAGAACTAAAAAAGAACCCTGCATGAAAAGAAGAGAGAGAGATCCAACTGCCAACTAAATTCTAGATAGGGACTAAACCATAAAACGTAAACCAAATGGAATCAAAAACATCAACAATCAAAGCATTCATCTTTAATACTCGTAGAAGTTATACACATATAAAAAAAAAGGCTAAATTAAAATGACAAGAAGACAGCTGGCCCAGAACTTAATCAAAACACAAAGAATAGAATGCAAATCAATAAGATGGATTAGCGCAAACCTTCGCCCTGATCATCGGCCTTGAGAGCTATACTGGTATATTTAACAACCCCAATGAGTGTGAGAGTCCAAAACATGATGCTATAGATTCCCAAGTAGTCCTGTTCAGTAGGAGACTTCAATGGCATTGATGGGTATACATATAATGGTGATGTCACAAGCCCTCCGAAGACAACTCCAAGTGTCTTGTATGCTAGCACCACCGTCTCCCATCTTCCTCTCTCCTGGTTAACACGCATACAAATTCATTACAAACAAAAAATCCAGGATTCCTCTTACTTTGCAAGAGTGCCAACGTATCCATAAGCCCATTAGTGTACATATTATTAAACTCAAGATAAATGGGAATAGCCCATCAAGCAAAATCAATCAAAGAGAAAAGGTCAAAAGAAAAGGAGGAAGTTCAACAATCAAAAACAAAAATATTCCATCAAGTCAAATTAATACGGCCACGTTTAGAATTTGAAAAGAAAAGGGAAAGTTGCAGAAACATGAGAATGGTTTCATTATTAGCATAAAATATACTCACCAATTCCATGAATTCTTTTGGGCCAACTGTGATGTGTAGAAACAGAGAGAAAACAGAGAGAATGGAGTAGTTCAAAATATAATACCTTGGGCTGAGTAGTGGTAGTAGTAGGTGGTGGTGGTGGTGGAATGAAGAAGGCGCTGTTGCGAGGAGGAAGTAAGTGGCTATCGGAATTATGAGAAACAGAGCAAGATGACTCGACATTCACTACAAACTCCCTCTTAGTCGCCGCTGGGTCTGCTGCTCTCAACTCCTGCCCAGGCCCCGCCTGATCTCCTCCTCCTCCTCCTCCAATCATCTTAGTTTCCAAGAATTTTATTTTCTTTTCTTTTCTTCTACGCACGTAAACTACTACGAGCACGTTTGCTTTTCAAAATTTAAAAATATATTAAAATAATATTTTTATTTTTTTATTTTTTACATTAATATTCAAATTTTTTTCAAGAAAAAAAAATACTGCAAAAACAAATCCTATTCTACTAGTGTCTAAGAACCCGTTTGGCCAAGAAATTGCGTCCACATTTTACAAACTGTTTGGTTAACAGCTACTCACAGTTTTAAGCACCTGGAGCCCACACAAAGTTGTGTTCCAAACGCTGGATTAGCAAAAGCAACTCTACCTTGCTTTTGTCGTGACTGTTGTTCAGAAAACGCAGCAACATAACTTTCCTTTACCAAAAAAAATTAATTAGCCCTATCTGTCCTCCTCAACTGTCATCTCTCCTCCTCCACATTCGCCTCCCAAGCAGCTGAGCTCTCCTCCACCACAGCTTCCCTCGTCTCAAAATTCATCCTCCTCCT
>Ga0325403_1001379_pt1 | contig 20106 bp, 15 predicted proteins | sample PopdelMetagenome_19_FD_205665 | JGI IMG/M metagenome (GOLD analysis project Ga0325403, IMG submission 205665) | Populus deltoides microbial communities from Bellville, Georgia, United States - Xylem-PdKOR-R4 | ecosystem: Host-associated > Plants > Phyllosphere > Stem > Wood/Secondary xylem... | reverse complement strand
GTCAAATGCCATTGTTGGAATTTTTCTTTTTTTTTAATTTCAAAGTCCTATAGTGGTGGGTGGTGGAGGGGTATTCAACTTCAACAATAACTTATCACAAGCGTTGATATAGTCCAATTTTATTTAGAATGCATTTTATAGGTGAAGCAATGATTGCAATTGCTGTGCTCTGTATTCTTTGAACTAGAGATGCAGTATGTGGTCTTTTGTTTAGGGTAACTGTCTAAGAGCACAAATAAGCTACATACATGAGATGGACAAACTCTTAGTTAGCTCTTCTGCAATAAATTTTAGCTATAAATAAATACTTGGTCAAACAGAATGCTGTTGGTTTCACCAATTGCTTTTCAGATACAAAATTTGTGGTGTTCGTATCTGATGGTTCTTTAGATGGTGAAAAGTTTATGATGAAACTGGCAAAGCGGCTATTACTTGAATAGAACAACTAGTGGCTCTAATTGCTTGTTGAATGTACTTATAACGGGGGATACCAATTGCACATGTTTCTTGTTTGTCCTGCAGTTGCTCACATGTATAATGCAAAAGAGCACTTTGTAATTTACTTCAACCCCTGTGCTTGTTGAGTAGCTTGCTGAGAACTTTTGATCCAAACATCAAATGAATTTAGGAGATCCTTTAGCTTCTGTTTGGATTGGTTGATGGAAAAACTTCCATTTCTAATACGTGAATATTCTAGTAGATCCTGCTTACCCAGATCTGGTCTTTCTATTCAAGTATCACTTTTTACCATAACCTAGTAGTTGTCTAGCTAATTCCATCTTCCCTTACACTGCTACTGTTAATAAATGCATTCATGCTATAAGTCAAACCTGAGAACTTCACAAACTTCATGGGTTTATTGACATGATGTGCATGTCCTTTTCCATCAGCTGCTTAAGTTTCTCTTTATATTTCAGGAATTTTCTCCAGGAACTAGTGGAAGGAAGACGACAATGGGTGTTTATGTGCGTGATTTGCTTCTCGGACAGGTCAGGTTGAAACAATCTCTAATTCCTTGTAGTATTTTCAGGTTCTGTTACCCTTCCTTGCAGGCCAAAAGGGATATTGATGCCATGTTTTTCTCTTGCAGTACTACTTTGATACCCTTTTCCCCCGTATTCCTGTTCCTGTCATGCGGCAGATCACATCGAATCTGGAGAAGTTGAAGCTACCAACAAAAATCTCTGGTTCGACAGGGGATGGAAACCGTCGTGGATCTGATGATACGGCACGCCGGCCACCATCTGTGAAGGCAGCACTTTCAGTCTCTTTTGGTCAGCGTGCTCCTCATCGTGCATCAACCAGGGATTCGTCTCCTGTTCGTCGCACAATACCTTCCCCCTCCTATGACAGAACCAGTGATGATTCACGAAGTCGACTCGGCCAGAGTCGTGAATATTCTGATAAAGAATATTCAGATCGGGATCATGATAGGGGTAGGGAAAGGGACCAATACCATGATCGGGATAGAGAGAGGGACAGGGTTCGGGATAGGGATCAGGAGAGAGAAAGGGACCGGGATCGTGAAAGGGATTGGGATCAGAGTCGGGACAGAGACAGGGATCGGGAAAGGGATAGATACAGAAGGTATGATTATGATAGAAGTTCCAGGTACACTGATAGGGAAAGCAGAAGGGATTCTGAACAGAGCAGCCGTGACAGAAGTAGGCATTATAGAGAAAGTAGTTCTTATAGAAGCCGCAGTCGAAGCAGGAGCAGGAGCAGGAGCCGAAGCTCGCAAGCTGGCGCATCACCATTTGATCGCCATCCAACTCAAAGGGATGGAAACAAGGATAAGACATCTGCGCCTAGCAATCTGGCTAAGCTCAAAGATCTTTATGGTGATCTTAGTGATCAGAAAGGGGATGCTGGCCTGGAAAGGGTTCCTCGGAGGGATAATGATGGTGAAGAGGTTTTTAGACTCGGTGGTTCCACTTGGAGGTAGGTATTTCAATCTTCAAACAGTAGCTTCAGTGGCTGTCACATCAGCTGTATCAATGAGGTCTTCAGCCAGGCCAAATTTCTGTTTGAATCAAGAAAATGTTCGCCATTATAAACTTCCCCCCCTTTCTCTAGTCATAGTTCCAGATTTCCGCAGAAGATATTCATGGAAGCACTTGAGTGCGTGTTGTTGAGCTGTAGGGCTGCGTGCACATTAGCCCCAATCTATCTTTTAAGTTTCATGTGTACAATTGTTTCAGAAAAACTCAGATAATTTCCAATTTAACTTGTTATATTAAATACGCAAGAGAACATTCTTGGTCATATTTCGAATATGTTTTCTTTTGTCAGTGGTTTCTGACCCAGCACAATTTTCCTCTTTGAGGATGTAAATTCCATGAATCTTTGCAAGGGAATACCTTTCTATTCAAGAGATTGTATCTCTAGCAATTTTAAATAATGCCTTGACCATGCAAAAACCGTCGTTACTGAGAGTACTAAGCACGTCTGGCTACCAAATTTCGGTAGCTTTCGCTGTTGTTGGTTGTAGGGTCATCGCAATTTTCCTTGAGGATATAAATTCCTTAACGTTTTTACATGTAAGATAATAAGGATTCATTAGTTAAATGTCATATAAGCATTAAGCACTATATTATAACTATCAGAAGAGGTGAAGTGTGAAACTTGAAACCAAAATGCGAAGACAACAATCATATGAGTGAGTAGTCCGTTATTGACCAGTTATTTTTACAATAACGGCCGTTACCATTATGTATCGGCACCATAGCTGTAATTGTCTGAGACTCGCCATTGCCGACAATGGGGCACTTGTTTTCTGTTAAATAACGGCGGTAGCGTACAATTGACTCCAAACAGACAGCTTGTGCTTACAAATCATTAACTGCATTCTAAAGTCCTACACAATCCCTTGATTCCCTTCCTATAAAAGATCTTAAAAGTCCTACATGTGATGTGCCAGCATTCTCAAAAGTTGTGACATTGAACTCCATCAATCCAGAAGCAGATTTCCCAGCCAACTGCTGCTTCACCTGTAACATGAGAGATACTATATGATTACTTTCATGGATACAACCGTGTAGATCTCAACAATTAAGCTAGTTAACAGAATCGACAGGAGCGTGTGCGTACCCATTGAACATACTGAAGATGATATGGCTTGCTATTCGCACTTGATTGAACGGTAAATGTGCCAGACAAAAAACAAGGAGGCACGGAACCCAATACTGCCAAGCATGAGGAAGAAACCATAGCAAACACAGGCCATGTAGCCAAAGAAAAAGGAGGTTTGCATGAAGCCTGACATATCTGATCTTGCATAGTAGTAATACAAGCAATAACCATAAATGAACAATCCAGTTGATCCACCACAAAGGAACGACCTGACCAACACCAAATTCAGAGGGGTGAGCGTGTAGAATTATGAATCAGGCAACCAGATATCCTTTTAAAACAAGACACTTCAGAAAACACAAGGAAAATTCATGCAATGGATGACAAAAAAAACAAGCTAGGAGACCGTTACATCAGGAAAATTCATAACAGGAACCCGATGATGAAAAAATTACTTTGTGACTTGAATATTTCGAGTAATTTAAATAACATCTCAAGAGTGAAAACATAGAATGAAAAAACACAATCTGCTACCATTTCACAAAAAGTTGGAAACGAAAAAACAAAACTAAAGAATGTTATTTGTGAGCAAAACTTCCCAGATATTTTATTTGTGCTGATAATGATGCAAAATTGAAACAATTAGCTCAGAGATATTAGCATTTTACACATGAAATTATATCTATCAAAAAGTAAAACATACCTCCACCACCACTCATGGTCTTCAGCAGCAAGTTGGAAATATGTCAACGCCACTGTTATAAAAGCAGTGACAATCAAGAGAATGATGAAAACAATGAACAAGATGCTGTATATGGTGTAGATCCTGTGACCCCAAACACTGGCAAATATGTAGTAAAGTTCAATGTATATTGCACTGAAAGGCAAGAATCCTGCCATGGCCATCTGAGGAAGTGTTTTCCGATACCAAGGCAACTGAGGAATCTCTCTGGGATATTTAGTGGTGCGGACGGGAGCCTGAAACTCAGCCTTGCTATTCTTCCCTGCAATCCCACCCAGTACCAGCAATGGAGTTGTTACCAGAGCCCAAATAAGAAATATCACCACTATTGTTCCAAATGGCAATGCTGCAGTGGCACTATACGTGATTGCAACGGTATTAAGAAAGCAGAAAGTGAGAAACAGGGGTCCACAAAATAGGGCTCCAGTTAATAACAAGTTCCTGACCTGCAACACCAGAATTTCAGAACTTCTTAGCCTAGCATGTCTCAGAGTTGAATGGTAGTTTCTAGAGTAGCTAGAAGTTCAGCAATGATAGAGCATAAGACATCATGGATTCAAACAATGCTGCTGAAAAGTGATTATATCATTCTAATAATGATCAATTAACGTCACTATCATAATACTAATGAATGCAAACCATGCTAATTTTCAGAAAGCCACAACCAGCACAAAATAGTCAATTGCACTCGTATCCAATTCTACAATTACTTAGTTTCAATGTATGGAAATTTATTAGAAGCAACTGTGAACAGTTGAGCTCTAATTTATTGTCTTCTCAGGTTAGCTTTTCAAGTGTAGTGCAAGCCTTCAGGAAGCAGAACACCAACTTTCAAGCACATTGTTTTCTTTCACTGCTTTCTCTCGAAAAGCTTCTCTTTCGCATCCCAATTAGTTCAGCTATTATAAGAGAGGAAAACATTATCCAAACACAAGGTGGTTTTGACCCCCATTTCCATGTTTCAGCCAATTTCCACTAAGTGTTTATAGCAAAACCAAATTGATTCTGACAAAAGTCAATTTTCACCAAGCATTTATCTTAAAGCAAAACACATTCCAAAGAAACACTGAGAATTCCTATATATCCATTTACCAAATTTGATACCAACTACAATATCCTTAGACACACAGTAACAACAATTGTCTAGAACACACCAAACAATGACAATGATAAGTGCAAAAGGCAATGAAAAAGGAATTCTTAACAAGTTACCCAATTTGTTCCTTCCAGTTGGCAAAAGAAAGAGGCTGCAGTGTAGCCTGCAATCCCAGCTGTCAGAGCATATATGACAACCAGTGCAGTAAATAGAGCTCCACGATTATAAGGATAAAAGACACCAACTAGAGCAAGCACGAAAATGAAAATTGTGCTGCCAATGCACATATGTAAGCAAAGTTAGCAGACTGCTAAGCAACAGAATAACTTTAATAAATGGATGAGACAAAACCAACAAAAGCACAGCTTTGAAGTTGAACTTACAGGGTAAACAGCTGGGTGCCAGAGCCAACTGCTGCTGCAAGCAAAGACTTATACTTCGGATATCTAAATACATCACCATGGATGTACTTCCACCCAGTCTCTTCTTGGTCTTCAGCTGACTCCTCATCATGAGCATATCTATTACAAATGGGAAGATCAAAAAATAAGAAAATGACAGTTTAAACAACATAGCAGACATGTTTTAATAACATATTCATTGAAATGTTCTTCTCACTTGACAAAATCATTCTTCAGGACTCGCATGAGAATTGTGGCAAGAAAACCAGTCAAGAGGAGAACTGTCACACATGAGTTAATAATTGAGAACCAATGAATTTCCAAGTGATGAGGAAGTGAAGAAGATTGTGAATACTTGTCCATCCTTTTCTCAAATGTTATATCTGTTTCCTTCCATTTAACTGAATACATGAACTCCACATTGACTTCTTTATCTTCAGTAAGGTCCACAACATTGTTCAGATCAGATAGTGCAGAGATCTCAATGACACGATCCTTATTGTAAAAGATGGTAAAGTGAAGATGCTTAAACAGGTAATATTTGTATTCACTAGGGTCATTCTTGCGTTCCTTATCAACTTTCCCTAACAAACCCCAAATGGGCAAGTCATCATAATACATTTGGAAGTAGTAGTCCTTGGAAACTGCTTCTCGGAACTGAGCAACTTGTTCCTTTGTCAGCGTGTTTTTGCATGCAACTTCAGAATCTTTGTCATTTAAAAAGTCAAGTTTGTATGGGGCAGTGACTAAACGATCCCCATTCAACACTTCACCAAGGGCTTCTTTCTTGTCCTTTGTAGGACCTGTAATAAGCATCGTCAGTAAACTTCCACAATAAAACAAAGCTGTATAGTAGGAGTAATGTGAATTGATGCAGACCTGATGAGCAGAAAGGCAGATCAAAGTAGCGGTATGTTTCACTGACAGAATGAACAAGAAAGAAACAATATGAAACAATTATGAATAAAAAAAAATACTAACGAAAGTTTTCACAGTTGAAGTCTCAAAATGAAAACCAAAAGTCTAGAGATGACCACAGTAGATATCAATTAAGTTCCGGCATAATTTCATGTACGATTACAGAAAAAGAGTTCCAGCGACTGATTAAAGATCTAAAACTGAGATCCAAGTTCAGCAATAACAAAGGAAAACCCAATACTTAAACTTTTCCAGCTCACAAGAAACAACCAGAAACAGAAATCAACACCTAGTCACTGAACATTATTCTGGGCTTTAACTAACGGACTCTACTTACTTGCAAATGTTTCTATCCAAAAGCTTGCATTCCAAAATCCCATTAAGCATTTCCTAAACTATCTCCCCAGGGATCCACTAGACCAACTGCTTGTACAACCATTAAGCTATGCTAAATTTCCAACTTAATTAGCAACTAAGTGACATCAACAGCATTTTCATGTTAAACTCCAAGTTCCAATCTTTGATCTTCCTTTTTAGGAAACCAAATCATAAGATCCACTTCCCATAAGCTCAGATCCACAACAATTGAAGAAAACAATCCATAAAACCAAAAAAAAAAATGGATTCTACAGAATCTGACACATTAATGCTAAAATCAAATTCTCCAAAACCCAACTCCACAATTCCATTTCTAATCCATATCCCACATACCCCAACTTCCCAAATCATCAAAAGTCCCAAACTTGAAGACACCCCACAAAACCAATAACCTTAACCTAATCAAAACAGCAAGAAAGATCGAGAATTGGATTACCTGGGATTGTGAAAAGGTCCAACCTTGTTAACATAGAGAGGGACATCATCTCCAACTTTGTAACGATGATCAGATGCATCTGATCTAACATGGGACACGCTGCACAATATCAAAACAAATGAAACCAAACAAGGCACTAGTTTCTTCTCCATTTTCAATTACTGTAACTCAAAAAAAGAGAAGAGAGAGTAAGATAGTTATGGGGTGAGAGAGAGAGGAGAGAGATTTATAAAGATGGAGACTTTATGGGTTGTGGCTCCAACAAATCTAAAATGGTTCGTGTAAAAAATGAGGCCTTCCTCAAATAACGAGAAAGAGATTAGGAGAGTAATTAAAAAAAATATATTTTTATTTTTAAATGCGTTCATGAAAAAAAAAATTATGACCACGATAAACGAGGTTTTGCTTTGGAAGTCCATGCGCAATCCTAGAAGTTTTGAGAATTTTCAGCTTTAACTCATAAATTGATGTTGTTTGATTTTATTTGAGTTTCATCTTGTTAATATACTAGAATAGAATAAATAAATATAAAAAGATAAAAACATATTTTATTAGAGAAATAAAAACAAGTACATAAAATAAATAATTTTTAGAATAAATTTATACATTATTAAAACATGAGGTATAAAATAACATGTCTTTTTTATTTTTATTTTTATTTTTTCTGTTTCAAAACAATAATCAACTATTATTTTAATATTACTGTTTTTTTTGTTCTATCTTCAAACAAAAAATTAATTAATTTTTTTTAAAATGCAAAACCAGCAAGCTTCGTCAAAATTATAGAAATTTTATTTAAAAAAAACAAAGGGAAAAAAGTTTTAAATTTTGGTTTTTGAAAACATGAATGATACCGAAGAGTCTTTATTTTTCAAAATAATTTGGTATTTAGCATCCCTCAAAAATTATTTTTTTTATTTTAGTGTTTATAACTTTAACTTATTGACTAATACAGAAATAATATAAAAAAAAGATAATAAATACAAAAACACAAAATTTCAAAACAATGAATTACACATAAATCCTAATTAACAATCTTATTATTGAAATTTTTTTTTTTTGAATAATCTACCCCTCTAAAAGATTTACAATTCTTTAAATAAACTCAAAAAATAATCTAAACAAAATAGAAAACCTGAAAATAAAGAAAAAGAAATAAAAATCATAAACACATTACAAAAAATAAAATCATTAATCATAATATTTAATATTATAAACTGAACATGAAAAAATTAAAAAAAAAACTAAGAAAAAAAATTAAAAAAAATCATTCCATATCAGTCTTTCTAGATTGAAAAAAACTCCTCCTCGAGTTTAATTTGTGTTTTGTCTCGATCTTGTGGATATTCAATCAAGAGTTTCCAATATTTACGTGCTTGATCTTTTTGCTAAAAACATCATATCAATATGCTTAGCTTCCCTAATAATGGGACCATTTTTAGCATTAGGAGAAGATTTGAAAACATGTCTCACAACTTCTATCAAAATACAATAACATCATCTTTTATCTCATCAATTCTAAAGTCCTCCTCGAACAAATTTGATGCACATCCTTCAACATCACCTTTAACATTCTCATCAAAATTTGATGTTTGATTTCAATTCACAAGATAACTACGAATTATTCTCATCCAGATTAATAATTTGTTTTCTCTGTTCAAGCCTCTAAAATGGTTCTCAAAATTAGACATGGATCAACAATCACTCTCTTCACGATCTTTCAGGCTCCTCACCTCCTCCAATAAACGAGTTGATTTTGCAATCTGTCTCTATATGTTTTCTATCACTATATCCTAAACACCTCCTTTCAATTTTTCAATATGTCACCTATCACTGGTTTTTGAATATTTCTTTTTTCAAGAGGAACCTCCTCATCCCCTTATATATATATATAAGCATATCTTGTTCTAATATCTCTTCCATCTATGTTAATCCAGCACAAACAAGAAAATAATTATTGGGATCATTGAACTTTAATACCAATTGACACGAAAGGAAACAATACAAAAAATACAATAAGCACAAAAAAACATATAATTCTCAAAAGAAGGGATCACAAAGAAACCCTAACTCGCAATCTTATTACTGAATATTTGTTTTTAAATAGTTTACCTCTCCAAGAGACTTACAACTTCTTATATAAAATCCAAAAACTAACCTCAAAAAACTATAAAACTCAAAGATAAAGGAAAAACAATAAAAGTTTTAAACTAACTAAGAAAAAATAAAATTATTAAGCATAATACTTACTTTTATAAACTAAATAGAAAACAATTAAGAAAATAAATAACTTTTCTAAAAATCCTAATGCATCCCTTATTTTGAAATTAATCATGATAATTTATTTATTTTATTTCAACCCTCATTTATGAATTCCTCATTCCACCTCTTTTTATTAACAAAACACTAGGAAGTATGACTAATTACTATAGTCACATCTACAAAACATTATTAATTAGAATAGTGTTTTGCATATTTTTTTTTGCTTTTTCTATTTATCTTTTTTTTTTCAATTTAACCTTTCAACAATCCAATCTTCTTGTTCTTTTTTTATTTAGTTTTTTTTCTTTTTAATTTTATCATTTAATATTTAATTGTTTTAGGAATTGTGTTTTATAATTTTCTATTTATTTATTTTCTGTTGGGTTATATATTAATCTCACGAATCTAGTTTTTCTTCTTCTCGATTTCAACATTTAATTTTAGATCTATTTAGTTATGTTTTTAATTATATCTTTTAATATTATATTGCTTGAGAATTAAGTTTCATAATTTTTTTTTAATTTGTTTTCAGTGGAGTTATTATAGTCCTATTATTTATTTTTCTCGATTTCAATTTTGAATATTAGATCCGTTAGAAATGGAGCTTCACATTTTTTTATTTTCTTTTTATGAATTTATTCCAATCTTATGACTTAGATGGCAAGTTTAACAGGTTAGTTGATGTTGACTTAGTTTTTGTTTTTTTAATTGATTTTTTTTTTCAATTTCATACTTCAATATAGGTTTGGTTGGAAATTGATTTTTTTAATTTTTTTGATTTATTTTTTATGGGGTTATCTCATCTCATGACTCAAGTTGTAAGTTTGGTAGGTTAACCTGAGTTTACTTGGGTATTTTTTTCCTTTTTTTTAATTTAATATTTTATTTTTCAATTTTGCCTTTTAACATTGGATTGATTAGGAATTGACCTTCATAATTTATTTTGATTTTTTTATAGGGTTATCACAGTCTTATGACCCAAGTTATAAATTTGATAAGTTATCCCGAGTCAATCTAATATGTTGTATTCTCAATATTTTTTAAAAAAACAATTCCATCTAATATATTATCATATCAATTTTTTTTAAAAAAAATGTTGTCCAATATATATTATATTTTGAGTTTATGATTAAAATATTTTTTATTAGAAAACATGTTAATAACGCTTGAATAAATTCTTTTATTAAAAAAAAATTGATCAATAATCTAGTTATATCTTTGCTTTGTGACTTGATAGTATATGATGAGATCAATTTAAAATAAAATAAAGCTAGGCCCATCTTTCCAATGCATGGCAATAAATTATATCCTTCGAATATGAAGAAGAAGGTTGACTTCACTTAGATTAGATCTCAACATAGACATAAGAAGAGTGAAATGGAAGGAACACTCCAAACTTCGAAGGCGAGTGATTGCTTGGATGCCAAGGATTACAACTTCACAACCCAACAACCCTAGATATCGAAATTGTCATGCCATCTACTTGTGGTTAATTCTGAGGTCTGTGCTAGCTTCTGTGGTACATTGCTTTCACTTTGATCTGCTATCTTTTCCATGGTGTGGCTGTCATGGCTATTTTCCATGTAGTTGAAGCATGGAGGTCAGGTCAAAAGACTAAAAAAAGAAGGAAAGAAATCACTTTGTGTGTTAAGAACGCAAGCGACCTTGTTAGTAGCTATTTGATGAAGGTTTGATCCAGTCTTTTAATTTCTAATCTGTTTTTATTTTTATTTGAATCGTAATCCATGTCCTGTGATGCCTGTTTATTAGTCAAAACTGATTTCAATTTATAATTTCCCCCCTCACTATTCAACTATTTGATGACTAGTGTTAAATATAGTTATAAAACTCTATTTAACAAGGCAATTCAATAATAAATTTGCCGAACTAGAATTTAATTCGAGACATGTTTTACTTTGAACCAGTTTTTGTTTTTAATATAAAAAAGTAACATCTTTTTGTTTTTAAAATTATAATTTAAATGTTTTATTAATATACAATTCAACTCGTTAAATCTATGATATATAATTTATATCATTGATTAATAATATATTATTAAATTTGAATAAAATAATAAAAATAACTCGTTGATTTTATAAGACTCGAATATGTTATCTATAATGTATTATTAAATTTGATTAAAATAATAAAAATAATCAATTAAATTCAAATCTAATAGCAAAACTTAAATGTTGTAATAAGTAATTATATTTGCTTAGGTAATTTTTTTTATCTTCTTTTTAATTTTCTAAATAAAAAATAATTTTCTTTTACAAATAAATAGAAGTTGATGCTATGTTTAAATCTTATTGCAGTGTTTTTGTTGGTCTTAGAACGGACCAAGAAAACCAGGGGAAAAAAATAAAATAAAAGAAAAGGCTTGCTTTAATTGCCATACCCCATTTTACCCTGAGTTTGCCTCGCAAAAAAAAGAAAAAAGAAAAAAGGATAATGTATTTGCCTCAATCACCATCAAATGGTGATCTGTCCCTTTGACCAAAGCTTTCATTAACATAATATCAAAAGTCTTTATCCTACTAAAATAGGCAAAAGAGAACTGCAATAATCGAAGAAAATTGACAATCTTGAGAAATTTATGTTGAAAAGTCTGCTAAAACATAAAATAATTATGTTTAGTTTTAAAATAATTTTTTATAATTAAAAAAAAAACACAGGAAAACATTTTGATGCAAATATACCATGTAACTGATCTAATATATGTTTTTATCAAGTATTGAAACAAGTTTAGATTAAAAAAAAAGATTTAATTAGAATAATAATTTAAAACTATGATAACAAGAAATTTGACCCGTTCAATCAAACTTAGATTTACAAGCAGTTTTCATATACAAAGTCTTTGGGTGACCTATCAATGCTAGGCTAATTTTGTTATTTTTTCTAAATATTTTTGTTTTTATTATTTATTTAAGATTTTATGCTATTTTTCTTTGTATCTAAGGATTCCGACTTTTGTTTCCCAGTCCATATCGATTTTTCTAACCTATAAAAAGCACTACAAACTTCTTTAGCAGACTTATTAATTGAGAAATAAAATAAAATTTTAGAGTTTGTGTTTAACCCTAATTCGGCCTAACTTCTGTCATTCTGGGCTTGTTATTTTCCTGTTATGGTTCCATCTACATCACATGTCCTCTCAGTCTCCACGACCTTCATTCATCTCTTTTGATTACATCCAGATGCTACCTTGATTTTTCTTCTCAGCTAATTTGGATCATTAAATTGAAACAAAAATAGTGAAATTAGAAAAATGAACAGCCATGTTTCCCCTAGAACAAAGGACAAAACAGACGACCCTCATACTCAAGTTTTCTAGTCCAGCCTATTGAGAGAATAAATGATAAAGCATGTATTTTGCAACTATAATAAATTGTGGAGACAAGAATTTTCGAAGTACTGCTACCAGTAACACAAACTCTACGGCTTCTAACAGTGATAGAATACATTCAAAATGATGGATTATCTCACATTGAAGCACTGCAAATTCTTTAACAGCATTCTAAAGCCCTACATGTTCCTCTCCTATAAAAAAAAGGTTATTACAGAAGTCCTCCATGGAACGTGCCATCATCCTCCAAGAGTAGCATAAAGCTCCTGCGATCCCAGAACAAGTTTTCCCAGCCAACTGTGGCTTCTCCTGTAACATGGCACATTATAAGACCACCTTCATCAATACAAACACGCAGAGTTGCCTTCAATTAAGTGTATTCAAAGAAAGGATGGCAGCCTACTCACTGAACATAAGGAAGACCATATGACTTCCTACTCGCACTTGATTGAACGGTAGATGTGGCGGACAAAGAACAAGGAAGCACGGAACCCAATACTGCCAAGCATGAGGAAGAAACCGTAACAAACACAGGCCATGTAGCCAAAGAAAAATGAGGTTTGCATGAAGCCGGACATATCTGATCTGGCATAGTAGTAATACAAGCAATAGCCATAAATGAACAGGCCAGTTGATCCACCACAGAGGAAAGACCTATGAAACACCAAATATATAAATGTGAGTGTCTAGAAACATGTATCAGGCAATCAAGTATCGTTTTAAAGCATGACATCTTACAGAAAATACAAGTACATGCTGAGGATAAAAGGAAGCAAGCTTGGAGAGGGCATAAAGCCAAAATTCACGTTATGACTTGCATATTTCCAGCAATTTAGATCTCAAGAGTGAGAAACATAATAAAAAAAAAATCCAAAATTTAACTCAAATTTTGAAAAAAACATTAAAGAATGTTTTTTCTGTGGCTGAACGTGTATATTTTTTGAGATAATAATGATTGGAAATGAATAAAAAACCTCAGACGTGTTAACTTTATATCAATCTAATAGCAAAAAATACCTCCACCACCACTCATGGTCTTCAGCAGCAAGTTGGAAATATGTCAACGCCACTGTTATAAAAGCAGTGACAATCAAGAGAATGATGAAGACAATGAACAAGATGCTGTAAATGGTGTAGATCCTGTGACCCCAAACACTGGCAAATATGTAGTAAAGTTCAATATATATTGCACTGAAAGGCAAGAATCCTGCCATGGCCATCTGAGGAAGTGTTTTCCGATACCAAGGCAACTGAGGAATCTCTCTGGGATATTTAGTGGTGCGGACGGGAGCCTGAAACTCAGCCTTGCTATTCTTCCCTGCAATCCCACCCAGTACCAGCAATGGTGTTGTTACCAGAGCCCAAATAAGAAATATCACCACTATTGTTCCAAATGGCAATGCTGCAGTGGCACTATATGCAATTGCAACAGTATTAAGAAAGCAAAAGGTGAGAAACAGAGGACCACAAAACAGGGCTCCAGTTAGCAACAAGTTCCTGACCTGCAACAACAAAATTCCAAATCTGTCAAGGATAACGTCTCGAAATTTGAATGGTAGTTTCTAGAGTAGAGCTAGAGATGTTGCAATAATACAGAATAGGACTACAAGGACCAACGATCCCAATGCAAACAAACAAAAAATACATCATTACAACAATGACTAATTACCATCAATATCATTAAACAAATGAATACAAAAGGTGCTAGTTTTCAGAAAGACAACCAACATAAAATAATGAATTGCAGTCATATCCGTGTCTAGCATTACTTAGTTTCAGTGCATGTAAACTGATATATCTAACAGTGACTCTGAAGTGTTGATCTCATTTTTAAAGACTTTTAAAAATCACATTTGAAATTTAATGCAAGCTTTCAGGTAGCAGTACACCATCAACTTTCAAGTCCACTCTTTTCTTTCTCTAGGAAAGCTTGCTTTTTATAGCATCCAGTTGGTTCAGATATGATGAATGGGGAAAACAGTTTGCAAGCATTAGGTCATTTTCACCCCCTTTGGCAATGCTTAAACCAAATTTCACAAAACATTTATCCCAAAACACACACATTCTAAAGAAACATTGTAGTGTAGTGTAGTGAAATTGAATGAGAAGACATTAACCTTAAAAAAAAAAAAATACAGCTATAACAAGTGTCAAGGACATGCCCGGGAATGATACATGCCAAGGCAGTAAAATAGGAATTAAAAAACCACTAACCCAATTTGTTCCTTCCAGTTGGCAAAAGAAAGAGGCTGCAGTGTAGCCTGCAATCCCAGCTGTCAGAGCATATATGACAACCAGTGCAGTAAATAGAGCTCCACGATTATAAGGATAAAAGACACCAACTAGTGCAAGCACGAAAATGAAAATTGTGCTGCCAATGCACATATATAAGCAAAGTTAGCAGACTGCTAAGCAACAGAATAATTCAAAAAAATGGATTTGAGACAAAACCAACAAAAGCACAGCTTTGAAGTTGAACTTACAGGGTAAACAGCTGGGTGCCAGAGCCAACTGCTGCTGCAAGCAAAGACTTATACTTTGGATATCTAAATACATCACCATGGATGTACTTCCACCCAGTCTCTTCTTGGTCTTCAGCTGACTCCTCATCATGAGCATACCTATTACAAATGGGGAATCAGAAAATAAGAAAATGACACAGTTTAAGCAGCATAAGCAGACATGTTTTAATAACTCAGTCATTGACATGTTCTTCTTACTTGACAAAATCGTTCTTCAGGACTCGCATGAGAATTGTGGCAAGAAAACCAGTCAAGAGGAGAACTGTCACACATGAGTTAATAATGGAAAACCAATGAATTTCCAAGTGATGAGGCAGTGAAGAAGACTGCGAATACTTCTCCATCCTTTTCTCAAATGGAATTTCTGTTTCCTTCCATTTAACTGAGTACATAAACTCCACATCAACTTCCTTATCTTCAGTCAGGTCCACAACATTGTTAAGATCAGATTGTGCAGTGATCTCAATGACACGATCCTTGTTGTAAAAGATGGTAAAGTGAAGATGTTTAAAGAGGTAATATTTGTATTCGCTTGGGTCATTTTTTCTTTCCTTGTCAACTTTCCCTAAGAAACCCCAAATGGGCAAGTCGTCATAATACATTTGGAAGTAGTAGTCCTTGGAAACAACTTCCCGGAACTGAGCAACTTGCTCCTTTGTCAACCTCTTTCTGCAAGCAATTTCAGAGTCTTTGTCATTTAAAAAGTCAAGTTTGTATGGGGCAGTGACTAGACGATCACCATTCAACACTTCACCAAGGGCTTCCTTCTTGTCCTTTGTCGGACCTGTATTAAACATCATCAGTAAACTTCCACAGTAGAAACAGAAGCATTGAGAGCTGGAATAATAATAAAGATTGACACATACCTGATGAACAGAAAGGAAGATCAAAATAGCGGTATGTTTCACTGTTAGAAGGAGATAACATCAGATAATCATGACTAGGGAAAATAATATGATATTTATAGAGGAACTGTTAAAATCTCAATATAATAACAGAAGATTGAGAATGTCTCAAGCACTAAACAAGTTTCCTATCTAATTCAAACTAATCCAGTTTGCTGCCAGCCAAGACTTCTAAATCCATGCAAGATACGCACAGCACACATGAACTTAGACTAAAATAATTTTAAATAAGAATGATGGTTTTCTCATTGCTGAAAAGATCTGAGAATGTAGATCCAAGTTCAGCATCCACGAAATAAAAGTAAAAATCCTCTAAAATTCCTGAACTTTTCTAGCTCACAAGAAACCACAAGAGAAAGGAACACCTCCTGAATCTCTAGACATTGTTCCAGTCTTCTATTGGCTGCTTCTTCCTGCTTACAGATTTCTCTATCCAAATCAAACAATTTCATTTCCAAAATGCCACTAACCTCAGCATAAGATGGCCCACTTAATCAACTCCAAGTATAATCATTAAGCCATACGAGATTCCCAACTTCATTAGTAACTAACTCATCTCTTTACCATGTTCAAGTTCCAATATTTAATCTTCCTTTACAGGAAACCAAATCACCGATCCAGTTCCACATTAGTTTAGATCCACGAAAATCAAAGAAAAAAACACAAATAAGAGCAAAAAAAAAGAGGGGGAGTTCTTCAGAATCAGAACCTTAAATGCTAAAATCAAATTCTCCAAAACTCAACTTCACAATTTCATTTCCAATCCAAATCCCACAAATCCCATCTTCCCAGATCATAAAAAAAAAGCCTCAAACTTGAAGGCACCCCAGGAATTTACAACATTAAAACTGCAAGAATTGAATTCTAAAATTGAAGAAAATTGGATTACCTGGGATTGTGAAACGGTCCAACCTTGTTGACATAAAGAGGGACATCCTCTCCTACTTTGTAACGATGATCAGATGCATCTGATCTAACATGGGTCACACTGCAAAATATCAAAATAGAGACTACCAAACAAGGCACTAGTTTCTTCTCCATTTTCTTTCTCTAACTGTATCTCACAGACACAGATGCATAAAGAGATAGATCGAGGAAGCGAGACTTATAAATTTGGAGACTCCTTTGGTTTGTCACGGTTGTGCCCCCGTGTCAATAGAAGCTTTTCTTTTATCATCCCATAAGGAGTGATATTTCTTCTTCTTTTTTCACAACTTATCATTGAGGTCTTTTTTGGAATTTCATTTTTTTATTTAACTAATGTTATTTAAACCCGGTCAAGATCTAAGGGAGCTGCACTGAGTTTCATGCCAATTGAGATTTAGAGAGTTGATCTCATAAAACCTATAGTTTTAGTTAAGATTAAATAAGAATTGATTTGATAATTTTTTAAAAAATAATATTCTTTTGATTGTTATCGGCTAACTCGAGTTTATCATCCCAACTAATAACTCTAATTTTATATCAAATAATAGCGCTAAACTAAGTTTTATAACTTTGATTTTAATGGATTTTTCTTAAATATTTCTAACATAGTTATAAATAAATTTACCAAAAATCAACTTAATTAGGTCAAGTGGATTCATCTATATCAATCTGAAATTTAAAAATAAAAAAACAAATCATGAAATAATTTTATTTTGAAAAAAATTCTTGATTTTTACTAAGTTGGTTCAAGTCAAATCCTAGATTTACAAACATAAAATTAAAAATTAACTCGTCAGACCAAACTAATTCTTATAACAATTGGGGTTAAATAAATCAACTTTCATAAATTGAGATTAATCTTATCTTAGATCTTAATCATGTTGATTTTTTTAAATAAAATCAATTTTTTTTTAGAATTCTTTTATGAATTTAATCAAGTGACAAATCAACCTATGAAATCTACCGAGTTTCAATAACACTAACGTGAAATATTTGAAGAGTAAGAATTAAGGGACGGTACAGCAGTACTCCTAATATTGAAGGTGTGTGAATGCTTGGATGGCAAGGATTATGACTCCACAGCTCACCAAACCTAGATGGCAACCAGAATGCTACTCCACCTAGCAGCCATAAAAGGTTAGCTACACTTGCAGGTTTGGTGGTTTTGGATCCCTCAGGCCTCACGAGAACACACAACTACTTGTATAGTAAATTTTACTTGGGATTTCTTGATGGAGACATGCGCAAAAAGACAGCAGCTGGATTTTTATTTCCAGCTGATTGTATTGCTTGAAGCCATTAACTTTGATGTTCTAATATTTTTTGTAATGTGATGATACTTTTTTTTTCCAACAGTCAAAGCCATTTTTGTATAAGAATTCGTACACTACGAGTAACCTTTTGTCTTTAATTATTCCTATACCAAGAACAGTTTTTTTTTCTTTAATTGGGTTTTGGATAAATCATTTGCATTCAAATTATTCGAATGATGAAGAATTTCTTTCCCGGATTTGGATTTGAGATGATTGCTCAAATCTTTTCAATCCATTTTCGTAGTTTCATTCGCTTATTTTCCTTGTTGGTTTTTATTTGTGCCATAAGGAATTGATTAAAAATTAATTGAGATTTAATGGGTTTGAAATTTAATTAGCTTAAAATAAATTTACATATATAGTAAGTGTGTACATTGTATTTTTTAAAAAATAATTTTTTAATTTAAAATATATTGAAGTGATGTTTTTCAGGTTTTTTTTATCTATTTTTTTATATCAATATATTAAAATTATAAAAAAAATCTTGAAAAAATATTAGTTTAATGTTTTTTTAAATAAAAACATTTAAAATAACAATTTTAAAAGCAAATAAAAAACAACCACTTCTATTTTTCTGGGGCATGTATGTTCTTCTTTTTATAAAAAAAAAAAGTCTGTATTTTTTAGTTAATAGTAAATTAAGTATTATCATAAAATTAAAATAGTTATTAATAAAGTGTTGATCTAATGGTTAAAGCATCACTATATTTTTGAAAAATGAGAATATAAGTTCGATTCTCAAAAAAATATATTTATTTAAATAAATAATTATAAACTTCAAATAAGATTATTCTATTTTTTAAGAGGGTGAGAGGATATTAGGTAAAAAAAAAAAAAAAAAAACAGATAAAAATTGCTTTGTTAGTAGGTTCTTTACTGTTCAACGTTGAGATGCAACGAAGCCCAATAACAGGACAGATCACAAGGAAATTGTATAGCAGCCCAAGTTACATGCCAATGAAGAGTCCGTAACATAATTGTCAGATCTAGCCCAATATCTGAAACAATTGAAACCTTTGAATTGTTAAGTTCTAGAAACCGTTTGTTTTTTATATTTTAAAAATATTTTTTAAAAAAATTAAATTTTATTTTATTTTTTTCTCTACTTTAAATGAATTTTTTTAACATATATGTATATTTATATTAATTTATGATGTGATTGCGGTTGCTTTTCAAAGTGCTTTTCGTGCCGAAATGCATCAAAATGATATTTTTTTATTTTTAAAAATTATTTTTGAGATCAGTGCATTAAAACGATCCAAAATACACATAAAAAAATTAATTTTTAACAAAAAAAAAATTTAAATTTTTCTAAAAACATAATTTGCATCGCGTTTCCAAACGATACCGAGTCTTGAGTTAGCGTTAACTTCTTTTTTAATATATAGGGACATATTCTTTGCTATGGAGATTTTTCTTGCTGGTGGAAAGCTTTTTTTTTGCGTTGAAATGTTTTTATTTATCCAGCCAACAGTACTGTAGCATAAGCATCCTGATTTGAATATAGCGAGAGGCCATTTCCTGTAATTTTTCTTTATTAATACGAATTCCACTGCTTTGTGTTTTATAACTCAAATTCCATCATGTATTTTATTTATTTATTTATTTATTTATGCTTATCTTTAAAAGGGCAAGAGGAAGATGATCTGTCCAGTGGGTGTTGGGAATATAGGAACGCTGACACCATCTTATTACTTTGAAGACCAGCATGTAATCGCCCATTGTATTCCTTCCAACAGTGAAATAAACGTTTATTTTTTTATGGAAACTTGACGAAGACACTATATA
>Ga0325403_1001375_pt1 | contig 20116 bp, 12 predicted proteins | sample PopdelMetagenome_19_FD_205665 | JGI IMG/M metagenome (GOLD analysis project Ga0325403, IMG submission 205665) | Populus deltoides microbial communities from Bellville, Georgia, United States - Xylem-PdKOR-R4 | ecosystem: Host-associated > Plants > Phyllosphere > Stem > Wood/Secondary xylem... | reverse complement strand
AACTTACGCTGCAGAAGCTTTGCAAGAATAGACCTTCACGTTACTGCAAATCTCCTGATGGTTTTGAGAGGAGAGGAGAGGAGCAATCAGATTCTCATAGCCAGTTTCGCTCACATTGTTTGGGGAGCGGCTAAAAAGATGCTTATTTCTTGTTTCGGTTTGGGGACTGCAGCGCGTGGGGGTTTGTGAGGATTTAACCCCTGGGAGGGTAATTTATGCTTTTTTCTGTTTTTTTTTTTTTTTTTTTTTTTTTTTTGTTTTTTTTTTTTTTGTCTTTTATTAGTTTTTGAGAGTGTTTGTTTGTCAGCATAAAGCATATAATATAAGCTTTTTCATGAGACACGCCGCTCCTTGAATGAAAGTGGGGCGGAGGAAGAAGGTTATGTTAAATTCAGCATTTATGATTTATGAAATTAAATTAGACTTCGTAAATTGTTTTGTAGTATGAATTATATATATTTATGATAAATAATAATACAAATTATATACCAAATAATATTTTTTAAAGTGATGTGACTTCCATTCGTACTGCAACAAAATGCATGTTCATGACATGCGATAAAAATGGATCCTAGGCATCCCAAATCCGGTTTTGCAAGCTGGTGCGCAAAGAGAACGCGAGTTTAGGGAGACGGTTTTTTTCTTATTATTATTATTTTCATTTTCTTACATCAATGATAACAAAAAAAATCAAAATAATTTTAAATTATAAATATAGTAAAAATAACTCAAAATAGTTTTATTACACAAAATAGATAATATAAGTTAAAATCCATAAAGATAAAAAAAAATTTGATTCAATTTCCCAACAATTTTTTACAGTAAAAAATTATTTCTAATCAAATGTATAACTTATTGACAAGTCAAAAGATAATTAAAAAAATAGCTTAAATCAATTTGTAAAAATCTTACCCAACTTAGATGATTAGGTAATTTATCTTAAAATATGTTGGAAACTTGTTTAATTAAAATAATTTAATTAAATTATGGGTGAATAAAAAATTAATCTAAAAAAACCATTTGTTTTTCTATTCAAAGAACTCTTGATTTTTCTAAATTTAATTATTGATTTATAGCGGCTAATCAAATATTGATAATAGTAGGAATTAATTAATATTAATTCTTCAACCTTTTAACTTTTAAAATTCACTATAAAAAATATGCTGAAAAAAGAGTTTCTAATTTGATTTTTTCATATTTTTTCACTCTTTCTCGTCTCATTTTTAGCACTTTCATTCTCTTTTATACTTTTGTTTTTTCAAAGTTTAAGTTTATACTTTATTAGAGATATTTAAGTTTTTTTTTTATTTTGATTTAAGAACCTTGTTTAGAAGTATATTTAAACTAAGATGATGTTTTAAAATATTGAGAGGAATATTGCAAACATCATAGTTGCACAAGTAAAGAGTAATAAAACCTTAAAGACAAAGGATTTATCATTAACAATAACAAAAACCTTAAAGACAAAGGATTTATCATTAACAATAACAAAAGTTTTATTTCTTTAAAGTGTTTAAACAAGTAAGTATTCTTTTTTATTTTAATTTAAGCATTGTTTTTTTTTTCAACCTACACGACTTGACCAAAGGATTTATCATTAACAATAACAAAAGTTTCATTTCTTTAAAGTGTTTAAACAAGTAAGTATTCTTTTTTATTTTAATTTAAGCATTGTTTTTTTTTTTCAACCTACACGACTTGACCATCACGCTTTGCCTTAAAATTATATGTGGACTTTAATCTTGTATATATTGCAAGTTTTAATATATGCTTGGTATGCATGATAGTATTTTTTTTTATCATGTTTATATTAAAAGTAGGCACCCGACGTTGTAGGGACCTGCCCTCTTTCCTAGAAGAGAAAGATTTTTTTATAGGGAAAATATCTTAAACTTATCAAAAATAGTTGCCACCTACTATTAATGTTACTAGAAACCCTAATTGGTTTTCAGAATTTTAAAGTAAATGATTGATTATGCTAGAGAAAACATATTATCAAACTAAAGCATCATACTTGAAGTAAGTTACATTTCTACTCATCTTTTATTTCTAATAATATGTTGTGCCTAATATTAATGGTCTATCTATTAGGTGATAACGAGTCTACTGCAATGAGTTAAACCCTGAGTAGGTATAAGCTTATCCATTATAAAGTCAATGTCATTTTTTGTTACTTTAAATTGTTTAGTGAATTGACATGTCTACAATTGTTTACCGTTGATCATCATATGTGACCGTCAATAGTCTATCAAGCTTTGTTAATAAATAATTAGGTGGGCTTTTATCAATCCCATTAAAATCATCCATTATCATAGGATGAGTTGTTACTAAACATTTTGTTTATGTAATAGTGGCCCATGGATAATGACCTATTTAGGTTTATTTATTCTATAGTATCAAGGTTCACTCATAATTTTTATTTAATAAGATTTTTGCACTCAAGTCCCTAAATATCCAAACAATAACAATTATAAGTTGGTCTACTTAGTGGTAGAATCTAGTTGCATGAACATTTAGAATTTGCTAAAGAAATTAATACATGAGGTGTTACTCCTTATTGACATTTAAGATAATATCTCGTTATGAGTATATTTATCTCAAACACTACAAGTAATAACAAAAAGAAAATATTATATTCAACATGGTTTTAATTTTTTTATAGGGGTTTTGGAATGTCAACTCATATAGGTCTTTTTAATATGGGTCAAATCTCAATGGGTTTTATAAGCAAGTTATAAAACCCAAAATGGATGCATGCAATATGACAAATATTTTTTTATTTTAAAAATAAATACATGCATAAAAATAAAAATACTAAAAAGATAACTAATGATTACTAAGACTTGCATGAAAAATAAATAAATGCAACTTTGTTTTATGTGTGAGAGGCTTGGCCAAAATACATGATCGAAAAAGGAATTTTTAAAGATTTTGACATTACAAAGCACTAAAAAAAAGTCCATATTTGCTATCAATGATTAAGGAAACCCTAGACAAATTGCCCACTAAAAGCTTTATGGATAAAAGACTTAAATCCCCATACATAAAATTATAGTTACATGGTATTTCCATGAACAAACCTTGACAGGAACATAACATATAAAAAAAGGAAGCATGATTCCTAAGTAAGGCAAAATATATAGAGAAGTTCAACAAAACCTAAACTCCTAAAAATGTATGTTCATATTGGATTTTTCAAGAAAGAAGAGAGAAGAGTTTCCTCCTTATCACATATAATCAAAGAAAATAAAATAAAAGCTTATAAGAGTTTTGATGTGCAATGACATTTCTTAAAATAACATGTTCATTAATCCGTGCATTTCACATGCTTGCTGACACGACCAAAAGATTAATATCTTCTCCCAATTGTAGGAGTGTCAAAGTAATAAATAACCTAGCAAGACCAGGGTCGAACTACAAGGAGGTTAACTATATAAATTATAAATAATAATAAGTTGAATAGAGCTTTGAGATGTGATATTGATATACGGATTAAACAATGATAAAAACAATTGTCAAGGTTAGAGGATCCACTAATGATATTTCAAACAAGTATAATATAAACTCTTATTACTCAACTAGAAACCACACACAAAGAAGGTTCCAATCGGATTATAAATTGTTAACATGATTACATTAGTTATCTTATTCGAATAATGCTAATACTTGTAAATGTTGTCAGGTATTCATGATTATAACTTATGTTAACAACAAATCAAGTCCCTTTCATAGCACATGTGTCGATTATACCATACGATTGGGATATGAAAGTGCCAAGTATTTGTTGTACCAAGGGTTATACAACATAAATCTAGATTAACCATTTAACAAGCAAAGTATTAAAACTGAACAAGATAACAAATACAAAACATGTTAGTATCAAACATTGAAGTCTATGTTGAGTTTATACTATACTTATTCTTACACCATTAGCGTAACCTTTTCACTTTGACATATTAAATTTAGCTAAACATAATGAAAGAGAGAAACATAAATAAACAAGATAAAAACATAAATAAGATATAAGTTAACTAAGTAAAGGAAATGAAATGAAAAGCATAAACAAAAGATTAATATAAACAAAACTTAAGCATTACAAAAATATAAAGAGAAAGAGCAAGAACATGATCTTGATCTGAAAACCAAGATGCCTAAATGCATGGCAAATGCCTCCTTTTATAGGCTAAAATTTGAAACTATTGATTTGATGACTAATTGTTGAGTGGGTGGCTACATCTTGACTTGGTGACAATCCTTATCTTCTTGTCTGAACAAAACATCATTGCTAATATCAGAATTTGAACAGATTGTCACCATGAAAGTTCTAGGAAATTGTCTCAGCTTTCTAAAAAAAAAAGAATCGGTGCATTTGAATTTCTAGAACTTGAGATATGGGTTGAACACTGAACAGTGTCTGGGCTGTAAGACAGATTCCGACTTCTTTATTGTTGCTAAGATTTGGACTTCCAGACAGCAGAATTGAGTCTTGGACTCTTCATGAATGTTTTAGGCCTATGTCTTAGCTTTCTAGCCATATAAACCAAATTGGAATCCAAGATCTATAGCTTTAGATATGACCCAATGACTGAACAGTGTTCCAGTTTGGACTGAACCAACATCTTTTTTCTAAACTTATCCCTCTCTTTGTTTTCTCAATTTCAGTAGTTAAACTCATCTATCAATCCCTTCATTTATGTGATAGGCTTGCATTTAAGATGAACATTTACCATAAATTAAAGGTATCTTATAGTATTAGACATGATATTATAAAACATGCTCTAGTTAAGGAGTTATTGATACTTTAAGTGCAAAATGATGATATAAAACCTTGATAAAAATACACTTTTAAGTACTAATCACATGCCCTATTTATAAATAAAACACAACCTCCTTTCTTGTTTTAAGGGTAGAAAAACTAAGGATTAAAACTAACCCTTTTACACAAAAATAAGCAGTTACAAGAAGAGGAGAACCACTGACTTATCAACCTTTCACCCTTAAGAAAACCAACCTCTCAAACGACTTTCTCATTCTCTACTAACAGGTCCAACACATGACTAGAATTTAAAGAAAAGACTCGACTACCCTATATACCCTATATACTTTCATCAATGCCTACCTCATGTTTGCTTGCATGTTTTTACCAAAAACATAGTATACACTTGTTAACTAAAAAAACAAATGCATGGTAAGCAAAACAAAAAACCTACACAAAGCCATGCTTTTATTTTTATGAAATCCTAAACATAAAGATTGCTCATTTATTCCAAAAGAAATATTGTCACCTTCATGTTTTACCAAACAACCTCAAACTTACACTTATTAACTACGAGAGAAAAAGTTTATAACACCGCAAAGTGAAACACAACTTTTATGACTTCTCATTCAACTTACAAACACTCATAGGTATTAACTTTCCTTGTGTGAGACACAAAACCATGATAAGAATCCTTTTTTTTTTCATGGAAACATCATACTTGCAGGGCATCACATTAGGAGAATTTGCAAATCTAGTTACATTCATAAAAAAAATGTTGGTTTCCTCCTCTTTATTTTTTTTATCTCTCTTCTTAAGAAAACAAAGGCATTTATTATATACAAGAGAGAATAAATCCTAGGCTGTTTGACTACTAGATTTACAAGGCATAAAAACCCAATAAAAAAAGGCATGCAAAGGAAAATAAAACAAATAATGAAACAAAAAAGATGAATGCTAAAATAACACAAATTGCATCCTAAAAACCTGTTACCTGTTGACACGATCAAATAGTTGATGTCTTATCCTAAGTGCAAGAGTGTCAAAGTAATAAATAACCCGACAAGACCGGGGTCGAACCACAGGGAGGTGAACTATATAAATTATAAATAACAACAACAACAATAACAACAACAACAATGATGATGGTGGTGGTGGTGGTGGTGGTGGTGGTGAGTTAAAGAGGACTTTGAGATGTAAGATTAATGTGAAAATTAAACAATGATAAAAACAAATGTCAAGGTTAGAGGATCCACTAATAGTATTAGAGATAAGTAAAGTATAAATTCTTTATAAATTATCAACATGATCATATTAATCATCTTGTCGCACCCTCGCGAGCGGAGCGAGGCGTCGCGGCGATCCTCGATTGATTTCGGGGTCTTGTTTTATGTAAGGGAGTCGCCACCTAGTATTATAGTCACTAGGAAACCTAACTGGTCTTTCAGAGATTCTAAGGCAAGGGACTGGTTGCGTAAAGGGAAGGTATTAGCACCCCTAGTACGCTCTACCTAAGGTAAGCTGCTTGGTGTTTGGTTTGTTTTATAATTACTATGGTGTTGGTGTTTTCTAATTCCATCAGTTTTTCTAAGTTTGATTCTAACTAAATTTATTAAGATAGAAATCCAAGGAGATCCCATGTGCTTCAAAAGCTCATTTTCCCTTAGTATTTCAAGAGTTTGCGACTCGTAAATCGCAAGGAGAAGGGACAAAAATTTAGAAATCTAAGGTGTTTTTAAATAAAACCTATTTTTGCCTTAGTGTTTTGTACTCTCACGGCTCGTAAACCGTGGAGTACAAAAAATTAAAATGTCCTCGATTATAATCAAGGCTTCTTTCAAGGATGTGTGCGGATTTATTATTCCTAAAAAATTATTTTGGATATTTACCACTCAAGGTTTCTTTATCCAGATATTAACAGTGAATAATAACAAATTATTCCCAATAATATTTTGGATATTCGTCCTTTAAGGATTTCTTTATCCAAACATTAGCGGTGAATAATAAGATGAATTCCCCCCAAAAATAAGATTTTTATATTTTTTTGAATATTGGCCAATACCCTTTGGAGTTTTACAAACATGTTGTAAAATCCAGAAATGCAAGAAAATAATTTTTGTTGTGTTTAAGAAATCCATGCGAAAACACATTTTTGAAACTTCAAATATTTTTTGTATATATAAAAAAAACGTTCAAAACATGTTAGGGTATTGGCCGTATGCAACACACAAGAAAACATTTTTTTTCAAAACATAAACATCACAGTTAATCACAATTAAAGACAACAAACTGTACGCATATACATATATTCTCAAAATTCTACAAAAAATGAATAAAATATAACCAAACAAAGATGGTCCTTCAAAACTAACTTTTCTCAAATAAAATTCAGTTCATTCTTAAACCCCAAAAATTAAGCTCTGTCACTGTTCAAGTGAATTATAATTCACTTGAACAGTAACATAAATGCTGTCATTCAATAGCGAAAAGGATAACGCCTCCCCCCTTTGAATCTGCCCAACACCTTACTGCAATTGCAGAGGGGGTTTCCCCGCAATTTCAATTTCCTTCCACGGCCTAAACTTATCAAAGATACCCCATCCCAGATTATAAAGCAGAAAAGGAAAACATCTGAACTAAAAAGTGGGCTGAAGACAGCCCCCCCTCTCCCGATTCCTCATGCACCAGAAAGAAAAAACGAAACAAGGAACCCGCAACTTTAACACAAAAAACCATCTAAACTCCAGCCACGGAAAGAAAACAGAAGACAGGCATTCATTGTATAGCAAAAAGGAAATAGAAAACGAAAATGAAAAGCCAGAAAATAAAGTAGTTTTTAAAACTTCAAAAACAAGTACCTGCAGGTCTCGCTGAAATGGTTTACTGCAACAACTGAAATAAAAAACCCAGCGCACGTTGCTGCCAAGGTTTAGAGCAAAACCCCCTCTACGTCTTGTCTTTTTTTCTCCTCTTTCCTCACGATAACACCAGAATGCAATCAAGAAATTCCCTCTATTTACTGCGTTTTTTTTTTACTCTGCCTCTCTTGCATTTTTCTTTTCAGTCTTTGGCTGTTTCTTTCTCTGCTTTTTTCTCTCCATTTTTCTCTTATTTTTCTGCTCTCCTCTCTCTTCTTTTTTCACCCCCTTCTCCTAGGTCATTAGAAGGGCTTATATATAGTTTAACATATCTCTATTTAGGAAAGATTTAATGCATTAATTCTAGGATGCAAATCCCTACTGATTTGCAGTAAAAAAATGCAAAAAGGAAACTGCCATATTCTGATTTTGATGTCTGATTTCTTTCCAGTTTTTTAGAGTATGGTGTGGCTTCTTTCTATCCTTCCATAGGGCCAGCTGCTCCCTTTGAAATGAGGCAATAAAAACGTGGTTGCAGCTCCAAAAATCAGGTGTGATGATAAAGGAAAAACAGCAGAGAAAAAAGGAAAGAAAGCAGCTGGAGGGTGCAACTGCAAGGTCTTATTTTCCTTATTCGGTGTGGTAAAAATCCTGTTATTTATAATGATCAAGCCCCCCCTCCAGCTTTCAATGTCCTTCTTCAATTCAATCCCTCGATTTAGCACATTTCGATTCAGTCCTTATTCGTGTGATGATAAAGGAAAATCAGGTGTGATGATAAAGGAAAAACAGCAGAGAAAAAAGGAAAGAAATCAGCTGGAGGGTGCAACTGCAAGGTCTTATTTTCCTTATTCGGTGTGGTAAAATCCTGTTATTTATAATGATCAAGCCCCCCCTCCAGCTTTCAATGTCCTTCTTCAATTCAATCCCTCGATTTAGCACATTTCGATTCAGTCCTTGATCCAAAAAAAATCCTTCGAATCAGTCCTGTGAACTTGGGCAAAAATCCTTCTCGCGGCTAGGAATCCCTGCTTTCAACACTAGATATTCAAACGGGAATATCTTGAGCTTTTGATATTGAAATCAAGCGATTCAAAAGCCCAAATTCATCTATGTGTCCCGGACTACAACTTTGATGAAGATTCCAAGTGAGATAAATTCATTTTGAATAACAGAATTGCAACCAAACTCAGCTGGAAACCTTTTCGCGACAAGAGTCTATGTTTTCACGCTAGATTTCAAACAGGAATATCTTGAGTTTCTGATATCAAAATCAAGCAATTCAAAAGCTCAAATTCATTTACGTGTCTCGGAATACAAATTTGATGAAGGAGTTGAAGTGAGATAAAATCATTTTAGAGAACAGAATCTGCCAGTAATTTAGTTGGTTAAAAAGGTTCTTGATCTGACGATGCTGAGCATCCGAATCTGACTGAGAATTTGCCCTAAGAACAATGATCCTTAGGACCTAATAAAGGTGTACGTCAATTTTTTTACATATCATGAGTGACAGAATATACCTAGGATGGTCAGATATCGTACGAAACCGAGTCAGAATCAAGTTGGAACAAAAAATTACGACAACAGCAGAACCATTTTTTTATGCAAATTCTGAGGGATTTATTCAACCTTAAAGACTAGATAAAAAAGAAATGAATTTGGCATTATGAAGACTTCTGATCAATCTAAGAAAACCTGATGATTTTGGCAGCAAAGTGGAAGGATAAAGAGGGCAGAAAACAGCTCAAACAGGGTTTCGAAAAAATATTTCTTTCATCTGTTTTTGTCAATCTTCCAGCAAACATAGGGTCCAAAAATGAGTAACAACACATCTTATTTACATAACACCATATTTATAAATTTTATTAGGTATTCATGAGGCTAACTTATGTTGACAACAAATCAAATTCCTTTCATAACAACAATGTTGGTCGAAGACTATGAAGGATCAAGTATTTGATGTACCAAGTGTTATACAACACAAATCTAGATTAATCATTTAACAAGCAAGGTATTAAGAATTAATAAGATAAAAATGATAAGACATGTTAATAGCAAACTTTCTTGGATATAACATTAAAGTCCATGTTGAGTTTATATTATACATATTCTAACACCATTAGTGAAACCTTTTCACCTTGACATAATTAACTTAGCTAGATATTATGAAGAAGAAAAACATAAATAAACAATATAAGAACATAAACATGGTATAAGTTAACTAAGTATAGTAAAGGAAATGAAAAGCATAAAGAAGAGATTAAGAAAAATATAACATGGAATAAAACTTGAACATTACAAAGAAAGAGAGCAAGAGCAAGATCTTGATCTGAAGAACCAAGATTCCTAAATGAATGGCAAATACGTCCTTTTATAAGCTAAAATTCGAAACTATTCATTTGAAAATTGATTATTGATGTAGTGGCCAACTGTTGATTTAGTGGACTTGGTGGACGCAAGCACTCAAGCATTTTGGCTTGATGAAATGACATTGATGCAATCATAATTTGGCAAAGTGTTCCTCATAAACGTTGTTGGAAATCATCTTATCTTTCCCCCTTGTAAAAGTTCAAAGCGTTGGGATCACTAGAGCTCGAGATATGGCTAAAATACTGAGTAGTGCTTCTGGTGGACGTGGTGGATAGCTCTCAAGCTCTTTTCTGGATGAATGCCATTGCTAACATCAACATTTAAGCAGGTTGTCCTCATGAAAGTTGTTGGAAATTGTCTTATCCTTCTACCCACAAAATTTGACGTTATTTTGCCTTCTAGAACTCTAGATATGGGTAAAATTCTGTGTAGTGTTTGGGCTGGATTGCAGGACAGATTCTTACTTCTTTTTTGTGGCCAAACTTTGAATTTAAAAACGGCAGATTTGGGTCTTCCACTATTCATGAACATTATAGGCCTATTTCTTAACTTTATATCCATATAAATCAAATTAAAATCCAAGATCTACAGCTCCAGATATGACCCAATAACTAAACAGTGTTCCAATTGGAATTGAATCGGTATCTCCTTTCTAAGCTTAACCTTTTATTTATCCTTTCACTTTCAATAGTTAATCACATCAATCAATCCTTCGAATTGTGAGATATGCCTGCATTTAAAATGAGCATTTACCATAAATTAAAGCTATCTTATATTATCAGACTTGTTATTATAAAACATGCTCTAGTTAAAGAGTTATTGATACTTTGAGTGCAAAATGATGATATAAAACCATGATAAAAATGCACTTTTAAGTATTAATCAAACCCCCCAACCAGCTTATTACTAGTCCCTAGTAATGAAAGCGTTAAAATAGAAAAACAATTTGTAAGTTCCACAAAGCAAGGCATTCATCATTCAACTTCTATTAATCTATCCACGTAAACAAACTCTTATTATATATATATATATATATATATATATATACTCAATACCTCTTAAACAAAATATTAATAAACCTTTTTTATGTGCTCAATGTATGAAAACATAGATGATGGGGCTTTTATTGGAAGAAAACAATATTTTGTTCTAATGTTTAAGGTTAACTTCCTCGGGTTGGGAATATTATCCTTTTTTTTCTTTATATATATATAACTTAAAACACAATGCATCTTTAACCCATGTAACAAGCTTTAGGCTAATAACTCCTAGACCAATTGGTCTTAGGGCATTAGGTGTTGTGACACCTCTTTGAGCTTGGTAACTCGGGTTGCAGATACTGATATGTAGATAGTGCAATGTTTAATTCTCTTAAGCTTTTATCCTTAACCCATGTAACAAGCGTTGGGCCAATAGCTTTCAAATCAGTTGACTTTAGGGTATTAGGTGTTAAAACAGCCATTCGAGCTTAATTGCTTAGATTATGGAGGCTATAAAACCAAACTTATCTACGTTATTATTATTTTTTTTGTTTTTTTTGCAAATCATATACTATCCATTTCCCTTAGTTGTTACCTTTAACAAAAGAACATAAATAATGTAATAATCCAATGTGCGATCCACAATCATAAGTTAAAGTGTGTGTGTGAAAATGAAGGTTTAAGAAATTTCTGTTCCACAACTTGATCAAGAAAAGACAACAATTTATCATAAAACCATTAACATTTAACAAAACTATAGGTTTATGATGAATGTGCAGTTGGGCCCAAAAGGAAATATGAAAGATCTCTTTCAATGTGCCTAGACCACCTGGTAAGGCGATGAAGGCATCAATGTGTTTAAACATTGTATTCAGTCATTCAGACATCGTGGAGACCTGTAGTTCCTCTCCAATTGTTTTTCCAATGAGGTCCTCTTTTGCTAAAGCTTTGAGGACGACCCCCAAAACTTGACTGCCTCCTAAAAATGCAGCTATTGACACACCCCCCATTAACCCAATGCTGTCTCCTCCATACACTAAATGGATTTTTTTCTCAGCTAATACCTGACCAAGATGATTTGCTGATTCTAAAAACTCGTTTTCTTTCCTAGGGCTGGATCCACCGAAAACACAAATATTTCTTGTTTGATGACTTGAGGAACCTGCCATTTCTACACACTTCGATATTTGTTGAATGTGTGGGTTGAGTAGAAATGAAGGGAAGGAAGAGAAGATTTTATATATGAGAAATTGAAAATGCAATCATACCACCTATATGTAGGCCAACTGGAGTCTCTCTCTTTTTCTCTCTCTGTTTTTTATTTTTTATTTTTTTAAAAAAACAAGTGTATGTACAAGCAGTTGTGATAGTGGCTCACATCTTCCTTTGGTTTTACGTCCAAGAATGGCTTAAACGCTCTTTATGGGTCGGGGATATCCTTCCCATCCAGTTTTCTTAAAAACTGGCAAACATGGTCTTTTTTAGTCAGATTCCTAAGACTATGTCAAGCATGTTCTTTATGGAATTATGACCATAAATCATGAATTGCACGATGCACATCTCTACTAGGGTGCATCTCAAGAGTCAATAAAAGATTATCTAAAGACCCCTTACTTAGGCCATCCTTAATGAACTATATTTTATCTTCACGGTTTACAGATACCATTCCTAAAGAACGACATTTTGCATTACAAGTCCATCTGGCACATCTGTGACAGACTTTCAGTCCTTTTGTACGATGTTTCTTTGCAAAAGTGCTTTTATCTGTTCCAAGCATGTATGAAATGAAAGAATTGGGAGGACTCACTTGAAAATCAAACCTTTGCTTCAATTAGCCAACGAATATCATCAGGAATTTCATGGTTCATTAACAATCTTAATCTTTCACACTTAGCATGGTAAATTTTTGTAATTGCATTCTGAGGCAGAGCAGGAAAATACTTTTTCAATTTTTCAAGAGTGGTGTCTATTTTTTTAAATGAGAAGTGGAAAAGAGATGCAAAGAAGGGAGAAAGAGCAAAGAATTGCACAAATATATACACAGATATCAGTTATCATGGGAAACTGAAAAAACCAACTTAAGAGTCAAGGAGTACCATTATCCGCCATTTTGACCGGGGTGAGAGAAACTAGCAAAACAAAGGTCACACCAAAAAGAAACACAAAAACAATATGAGAAAAGGAATCAATCTTTATATATAGGAGCACCCAATTCAATAGAGTCATTTTCAACTGAAAAATTATCAAAGTAAACTTTCAAACGATGTCCATTTACCTTGAAAACATTATCATTCTTTGGATTCTCGATATCACAGGCCCCATATGGATACACATGTTTCACAATAAAAGGACCGCTCCATCTTAATCTTAGTTTTCCAGGAAATAAATGGAGTCAAGAATTATAAAGCAAGACTTTTTGACCAACATTGAATGTTTTTCTCAGTATTTTCTTGTCATGAAACTCTTTGATTCTTGCTTTATGAATTCTTGAATTTTCATATGCATCATTTCTTATTTCCTCAAGTTCATTTATTTGTAATTTTCGCAGCTGACTAGCATCATCAAGGTTTGAATTGAAAGCTTTAATAGCCCAATAAGCTTTATGTTCAAGTTCCATAGGCAAGTAACAAGGTTTTCCATAGACTAGTCTATAAGGTGACATACCTAATGATGTTTTATAAGCAGTTCGATAAGCCCAAAGTGCATTATTAAATCTTAAAGACCAGTCTTTCCTATTAGGGTTCACTGTTATCTCCAAGATCTGTTTGATCTCCCTCTTAGCAAGTTCTACTTGTCCACTTGTCTAAGGGTGATAAGGGGTGGCAACTTTATGTGTGATTCCATATTTCTTCATTAAAGACTCAAATAATTTGTTGCAGAAATGTGTTCCACCATCACTTATCATGGCTCGAGGAATTCCAAATCGACTTAAAATATTTTCTTTCAAAAACTTTATCACTGTTTTGTGATCATTGTTTCGACTTGGAATTGCCTTTATCCATTTTGAAACATAATCTACTGCGACTAATATGTACAAGAAACTAAATGATGGAGGAAATGGACCCATGAAATCTATACCCCAACAGTCAAAGATCTCAATGACAAGAATAGGATTTAAAGGCATCATATGATATTTTGAAATAGATCCCAACTTTTGACAATTTTCACAAATCTTCCAGAATGCATGTGAGTCCTTGAACATGGTGGGCCAATAAAATCCACTTTGTAAGATTTTTGCAGTTGTCTTTCTTGATAAGAAATGACCCCCACATGCCTCAGAATGACAAAATTTAATGACACTACTTACCTCATTTGAGCACTATTTAAAGTTTGATAGTTTTCTGTTTTCTTTTGCTTTAACTTAGATAACGTCCAACCCCCCTCCCCAAATTGTATTTCATCTAGCATAAAAATCTGACTTGAATCTTCCTCGTGGGATTTACCCCTTGCTTGCTCTATACTATCTTGTGTGTTGTGTTTGAAGCTAGGGTAATTTGTGCGACCGCGACATCGCAACAAATTTTAGCGCCGTTGTCAGGGAAGTAATTTTAGTTGATTCTTGTGCTATTATTTTTATTTGCTGTGATTGTTATTTATTTTTCTAAAAAAAAGAGAAATATAATTTTTGCTTGCTGTGGTACTGTTAATTTACGGCAGTGGTACTGTTCAAAACTGATTTTTTAGTGGAATTAGGTATCAACCTTTTGTTTCCTGAACGGAAACGATGTGCTAAATAGGACTAGTGGTAAACCACCATCCCCACCTTATCGAGGCCAAATTCCTCTATTTTCTGGGGTTTTTAGGCAGTTTTAGTTTTCTAACGTAGGATTTTCGTACAATTTGCATTGTTTTCGATCTCTTGTGAGGTTGGTTTCTTTTGAGTTTTCTTAAAACTTTATGCATGTAACCCGTTCAACTAATCAGATTCAAGAGTAGGTGGATCTCGAAATAGAAAACACTTTATGCAGGTTACGAAAGGAAGCTCGCGTCAACACCATGGCTGTTGAATGACAACAAACACTCAAGGAGCTTGCTGCTCCTAACGTGGAAAATCAACCATTGTGCATCAACATTAATAATAATGTAAACTTTGAGCTCAAATCTAGTTTTATACGTTTGCTACCAACATTCAATGGTCTTGCAGGTGAAGATCCTCATACTCATCTCAAGGAGTTCCATATGGTTTGCGTTGGCATGAAACCGAATGGAGTTAACAAAGAACAGGTTACGTTGAAAGCTTTCTCTTTCTCTTTAAAAGGGGTAGCAAAGGCATGATTTTTCTCTATTCTCCCAAGTTCCATTGGAACTTGGAATGCCATGAAGAAGATTTTCCGTAAAAAATATTTCCCAGCATCTCGAGTTGCCAACATAAGGAAAGAAATATGTGGGATTCGACAATCTCATGGAGAGACACTTTCCGAGTATTGGGAAAGATTTGAGTAACTGTGCATTCAATGCCCTCATCATTAAATACCCGATCAACTGCTCATTCAATATTTCTATGAAGGATTGATGCCTACTGACCGAAGTATCATTGATGCTGCAAGTGGAGGGGCATTGGTAGATAAAACACCCGAGGCTGCACGCCAATTGATCTCAAATATGGCAGCCAACTCAAAACAATTTAGCACGCGTGAAGACTTTGCAAACAAACAAGTAAATGAGGTAAGTATTTCTAACCTTGAAAATAAAGTTAATGATCTCACTTCTCTTGTGCGTTCTTTGGCTTGTGGAAATGTACAGCAGGTGAAAGTTTGCAGCATATGTTCCTTACAAGGACATACCTCAAATATGTGCCCAACAATGCAAGAAGATTACATTGAACAAGCTAATGCAGTTGATGGAGCATTCAATGGACAACCTCAGCGTAAGTATAATCCTTTTTCCCACACGTACAATCCTGGATGGAGAGATCATCCCAACCTACGGTATGGGAACCAGCCTCAACAAGGCAATCAAGGCCGACAATTCCATCCCCATGGATTTCAGCCCCAACAGAATTATCAAGCAAGACAACCCCCTCTATTCACAAACTCCAATGTTATGGGGTCGTCATCCAATGATGATCTTCGTGAGATGATGAAAACTTTGGCTTCTAACACTGTGACCTTGCAACAAAATGTCATGTCTTTTCAATAGGAAACAAGGTCAGGTATTCACAACTTAGAGAAGCAAATGGGGCAAGTAGCTTCAAGTGTGGGGAAATCGGAAGCACAAATAAATGGAAAATTGCCCTCCCAAGCATTGAGTCCAATAGAGAATGTTAGTGTGATCATGCTGCGAAGTGGGAAAGAACTTGAAGAGAAAAGGTTAAAACAGATTGAGATAGAGGAAGAAGAAGAGATAGAAACCGAATTGAGTACAAAGAAGGAACATCCTCCTCCTCTACAAATTGAAACATCGACCAACACTCCAAAGGTAACTCCTCACTCAATGAATTCCAGTTTTAAAACAATTCCACCCTTTCCTGTGAGTTCTTCTAGGTCAAAGAAAGAGGACAAAGAAAAAGAGATTTTAAAGGTTTTTAAGAAAGTAGAACTCAACATTCCTTTGCTTGATGCTATCAAGCAAATTCCCAAGTATGCCAAATTCTTGAAGGAGTTGTGTACTACCAAGAGAGCTTTCAAACTAAAAGGTCATGAAATGGTAAGTATGGGTGAAGTTGTATCTGTTATTGTTCAAAAGAATATGCCTTTGAAGCAAAAAGACCTAGGTGCGTTTACTATCCCATGTGTTATTGGTAATGCTAGTTTCAAAAGGGCCTTGTACGATTTAAGTGCATCCATTAGTGTCATGCCTAAACATATTTATGATTCTCTTAGTCTTGAGCCTTTGAAAAAAACTAGCATTGTAATACAACTTGCGGATCATAGTTTTGTTTACCCACTTGGTGTGATAGAAGATGTCCTAGTCAAGATTGATAGTTTAGTCATTCCATGCGTTTATATTCTTGATATGAAACATGATTCTTGTGATTCATCAAACAACACTCCTATATTGTTTGGGAGACCATTCTTGAAAACTGCCAATACAAAAATTGATTGTGGTAAGGATACTTTGTCTATAGAGGTAGGAGATGAAAAAATTCAATTTAATTTTCATGATGCAATGACATATCCTTATAACAATGTTTATTCTATCACATGTTATGACCAAGTTGATAAGTGTGTGCAGCAAGTTTGTGATTTTGATAGTGAGGATGGATTAAGTGTATCTTTGAGCTATGACTATGATTTTACCAAGATAGAAGAGATGAAGAGGCATATATGTGTTCCCTAAAACGTGCATGAATCAGCATTGGCTTTACAAGCTTTGCAAACTGTTCCCCATGATGCAGGAGTCATTCACCCCGTCATTGACAGTGAATGGGTGATGCCAATCCTTTTGGTGCCTAAAAAGATTGGAATTACATTGGAAGAAATACAAAATGATGCTTATGAGAATGCAAAGATTTACAAAGAAAAGACTAAGAGTCTCCATGACTGAATGATTACAAGAAAAGAGTTTAATGTTGGAGACAAAGTCCTTCTTTATCATTCACGTTTGAAACTTTTTCGTGGTAAGTTGCGCTCTCGTTGGATTGGACCCTTTGTTGTTTCTAATGTTTTTCCTTATGGTGCAGTTGAAATTACATGTTTAGAAACCAACAAAGTACTCAAGGTCAATGGGCATCGCTTGAAACCTTTCTATAAAGGTTGGATGACAGAACTCACCGTTTCTGTGAAGTTAGCTGAACCAATATATGAAGAATGAGCATATAACATGTCGAGCCAATGACATAAAACAAAAGCACTTACTAGGAGGCAACCCAGTATAAAAAAAAAACAAATTTGCTTTCTTTTCCCTTATCTTTTATTTTTATCATTCTCCTATCTTCCTTTTCTTTTATTTCAACATTGAGGACAATGTCACGTTTTAAGTGTGGGGATATTGGGAGAACGTTGGTTTTCTTATTTTGATTTTCTTTGTTGTTCTAAAAAAAAAAACAAATTTCTATGTTTGATCTATTAAACTCCTATTAGTTTATGAGAATTTGAGTATTATATATGACAATTAATTGAGATAGATGAAGATATAAATCGAATGAAGGAGTGTGCATGCAAGTTTTAAGATTTAATTGGTTTAGGGTTTGACTTTGAGAACATGACATGTTGACTTTATAGTGTTATACCAATGCAAGCTTTTGAGCCTTCAACATTATATTATTTGATTGTGCCTTCTTTCAATGATATGTATCTCTAGAACTTGCTTCATGTCTTGTTAAGATTACATTCACATTACATATATACATGAAGATGATAAAGGCATTAGGAATTTTAACCACTTGAGCCAAAAAGCTAACCTAAAGCATATTATCCTTAGTGAGCCCTTTTTGAGCTTGTTTATCTTTTCTTTGCTTTATCCATGTATAAGCCTTAACTTTTTATATGTTTTCCTTTTCCCCTAGCCAAGGATTAGTAGAGCATATACTTATGATATCTCATTGAATTATGGTTGGAAATTATGTGAAAAGAAAGAAGAAGTGATGCTTGATAAAAAGATGGGCAAAGTTGCCAAAGGTAAAAAAAAAGAAAAAAAAAAGTGTTCCTTTATGTTCTTAAGATTTTATGTTGAAAAAGCTTGAAATCAAAAGAAGTTAAGCATTGGTGATTAAAGATGGAAAATTTATGTGCTTTGATGAAATATCTTGTTTGAAATATTATTTTTCAGAATGCTCTACTTTCTTTGGTTTGAACCTTTTCTTTTACTCTCTTTTACTCTCTTTTACCTCACCTTAACCTTACCCCATTACAACAAGAAAATAAGACCTTTTGATTCATGCATTGTTTGTAATATGTTAGTAATGGAGATGAGATTGAAGAGCAAGCTTATGGTAGAACATATTCATTGATTGAATTTGAGAGATTTAAACACATAAGCCTTAAACACGTGAGTGTTGGAGTGTATATCAATGAGAAGACCTATCACTTTGGCATGATATAAATTTCATTTAAATCCTGACGATTAATTGAGTTTTGAAGTTTGCATGTAAATAAATTCATGAAAATTTACACTCTTTATCCTTCTTAATTGTGTTCTTGTTTATAATGCATATATTCTTGGATATTGATGGGAGATTAGAAGATTAGTCATAGTGATTTAATTTAATTTAACTTCAATTTAATTTTTCCTATCCTTTCTTGAGGACGAGCAAGAGCTAAGTGTGGGGGTATTTGATGCAAACATATTATTCGATAGTTTCACCTATATTTAACTAGTGTTTTGCCTATGTTTTATATATAAAATGCCTTGATATTCTTTGTTTTATGTTTTGAAGGCACTTTTGGATGAAAGATGCAAAAAAGAGTAAATTGGAGATAATTGGCAGATTTAACCTTCAATCGATGTTTTCTACAAAGCGTGATCTCTAAAGGTTGAAATGAAGTGATTCCAATGGCATTGGCATTAAAAATATAATATCCATACCTTTCTGGAAATCTAAGACAAGAAAATAAAATAAAGAAGAGCATGGAAATCGCAGCCTTCAAAGTCAAATCTCACAATCTGCCACTAGTGACCTTCGTCCATTCCGATTTAAATATCTGGAGCTAAAGAAGTCCAATTGATGCAAACTCAATTTTGTTGGATTCCTGACTCAAAGGCCTATAAACATGCCAAATTGCAGTAAAAAAAATGTCATATGAGGGAGATATGATTTTTCAAAGATGAAAACTAAATTCTGCCAACAAACAGGTTTCGTGAAGAAACAAGTCCAAATTACATTCCAAACCATCTAAACCGATATCTAAGTTCTTATTTCAGCAATTTAGCTCCTCTAAGTCAAAGCTTGAAGATTTCATGCAAAGCTATTTCTTCTTTTTTTTAGGAAAGTAGTTATTGAAGTACTTAAATGTAAACAATCTACTTAAGGGTGGACTACTTTGTAAAATAGAGACTAGGTTTTTCTAGCTAGACAAGAGGAGAAAAATGCCCCCCTCCTCTACGAAACCCGAAATCATGCATTCTTCCTTCTTTTTTATTAGTTTTTCAACAAACATGCAAGGCTAAACACTTTTTCTTGGTTGCAAGGACACGGAAACCTTCGGATTTCAAGAACTGTGAGATTTATTTTACCTTTTCTTTTCAGTTTATATGATGAATATGTTTGTTCT
>Ga0325403_1001374_pt1 | contig 20116 bp, 9 predicted proteins | sample PopdelMetagenome_19_FD_205665 | JGI IMG/M metagenome (GOLD analysis project Ga0325403, IMG submission 205665) | Populus deltoides microbial communities from Bellville, Georgia, United States - Xylem-PdKOR-R4 | ecosystem: Host-associated > Plants > Phyllosphere > Stem > Wood/Secondary xylem... | reverse complement strand
TTTATTTTTAATTTAAAAAACAAGTTCATGATGTAACTATGAATAAATTCTGACGGGCCCTAGGTTAAAAAATAATGAAAAATAGTTTACAAAAGTTTATTCATTAACGAGAGATGTGATAAAACATGGGAGTTGATTCTTTTGAACTGAAGGGTGATTAAGTGATGTGTTGGTGGGCTCGTGGGATGAACGAGCAATGATTGGTGGATAACCACTACATGATTAAAGAGATCACAAAGGTTTTTTATTTTTTATTTTTTTTCAAAAAAGCAATGATTAAATAAAAAAAAAACACAGAGTGAAGCTATTGTTTTCTTTGATTCATTTCATCCCATTCGTTCGGATGCAAATAAATTATCTGCAATAAGAACATCCAGTTATCTTCCCTTTTTTTTTAATTAAATATAGTTATTAAACACAGTTAGAAAATTAATTAAATATAAAACTATCAGATCAGTGACGGAGATAGAGTGGCTAGTAGGGACCTCGATCCTTGCAAGGAAATGTTTTTTTTAATTCCTTTCTTAATAATATTTATAATTTTAATAATAAAATAACTGAAATTTTAGCTTTTAATATTTTTAGAGTAATTCTTTTAATTTTATCTTGCCCTGTATCTGATAGAAGTTGATAAAATTAAAGACTGCACTGTCCACCTCCTGTCTTAAAGGAGTTTTTATTAAGCAATTAGGTCTGGTGGTTAGTAGACAAGAGGAGACCCTGACGAGGCCCCTCCTGAAGTACGAGATTCCAATTTAATCATTGGACTGAGAGACTTTTTGGCAAGCAATGTCCCTCTTGCAATCATTACATTGAACCTTCATCAATGGTGATTTTAGTTTCTGTGTAAAAGAAGCATACATGTAGTAGTAACATGCATCCACTTAGCTGACTTTCATTTCTTCCTAGGTGTTTATTTGAAGCCCAATCAAAAGCTGGTTAAAATTTATTTTTTATTGTTTAAAATTATTTTGTTATATGTTTTTAAATTATTATTGATGTTAAAAAAAATTTAAAAAATAAAAAAAATATTATTTTGATGTATTTTTTAAATAAAAAACACTTTAAAAAATAACTAGTACCGCACTTTCAATCAATCTTTCATTGATAATAATATCATAATTATTAAGCAACGAGGTAAACTTGATTAACTTAATAGATTAACTTATAATTTAATTGACGTAATCTAAAAACAAGAAGTTAAAAAAGAAAAAGAAAAGAAATAATATCATTTTAAATAAAAATAATAAATCTAAATTAACCTTAATAATCTAGGGGTTGACTTCGAATCAAATCTATCAACTATTGATTACATGATGCTGCTACAGTAACATTGCACATTGTAAGTTTAGCTGAAGAACATTGTTCATGCATGCATGCATCCCATTCAAGCCAGAAGAAATGATTCGAGGGGTACCATCACATCACCTGGATGATATTCAAGAAGTAAAAGAAACTAAAAAGATTAATTGTCTTGCTAATTACATGCCAGTTCAACCATATCTGTAGATATGCACGCTCACAAGGGTTTTTGTCAAAGCTGGGAGAAAAAAGGTAAGAGGTTTGTGTACAAGGGTTGGTAGCTTCACCCAAGGTCTTCCAAAGGTTTGAAATTGTAGCTGATGAATTATGATATTCTTCAGTATATTACAAATCAAAGTTCAAATGTTAATGAAACTATAGCATCAAAGAAAAATGTGATTGTCAGCAAGCTCCTAAGTTCTCCTGTACAGGTTATCTACTACTCTTTGACTTGCTACCTCTGAGGTTAGCTGTGAAGACAACTACTTACAAATAGCAATAACACTGTGTATGCAACAACCTAAACATCCAAATAATAATATACCATAACAAAGAAAAACACAAGGGAGGAGAGGAGTGGCGGTGGTGATGATGCATACCATGCCTCTTGCACTCAGAACTGTCATCTTTGAATGCGTTCCTAAGTGCTATCTATAATTTTTGAAAACCTATTTATCTTCATGAACAGCTTGGAGTATCAAAACTTGTGTTCAACTGCATCCCACAAGTAAACAAAAATTTCCAGAAAAACCTAGATGTTTGACATTAACATGTTTTTTATTAAAATTTGAATTTTTTTTCTTTAAATTAATTTTTTTAGTATTTTTAAATTATTTTGATGTTCTAATATCAAAAATAAATTTTAAAAAATAAAAAAATAATATTTTGATGCATTTCCGAATGAAATACACTTTGAAAAGCAACTACTATTATACTTCCGAACACCTCTTTAGCCCTCGGTAGCCTTACTCAAGCACTAGCCAAGAGCATGAACATGGAAACTGTGCATCTCCTTGTGAATATATGAAGTGGAGAAGCAGAATATTTTCCTGGCATTAAGATGCTCCCCAGGGCATCAAGGAGTTTTGTGAAGGCTCTCTATTGCAAGGCGAGTTTTGTGAAGGCTCTCTATTGCAAGGCGTATCAGCCGCGATAGCCCCTCTACATCATGGAAGCCTATATCAAGAACTTTCTTAATGGAAGAAATACCCTCAGTATTGCCTGTCTCTGCAAGAATTATTTCAGCAGCTGCAAAGGCAGCCTGGGATTTCCTTGAGGCTTCCATTGCAAGGTTCACATCTTCTGCCTGCAACCAGTTGCATATAATATAAGCATCGTGCCTAAATTATGGCACTGCGCAAGATGCAGTATAAAAGAAATGCTAGACCGCATCACGAGTAGAGGGGAAAAATATCCAACAATGAGAAATGAAATAAAGTGAAATGCCCTATCTACACTGGAGCATCAGGGAATAATGACTCTCCCTGATCATTCCTCCTGGCTATTTTAGAAAGTTGCATCAGCTGTTGCAAATACCAATCGTCTGGATTAAAAGAACAAAAACCAAGATAATTTTTGTTGTCACTATTCCAATTTTCTCTACGGACAGACATGATGGAGAAACTAACATACAAGAAAACCTAGACACCTTTCATATGGCCCCATGAAATAACTCTCACGAAAATTTGGTGTGGCTCATACCATCTAATTGCATGGTCCTATTAACACCCATATAATAATTTTTCTGTTGTCTATATGGTAAGATAAAAAAAAAAGAGAAGTTTACAATGAATGATAAAAAACGAAATGAGAAAAATTCATAATTTTTTTTTTGTTTTTATATGGATTCTGTGGGAGTTTCAGGATTTTTCCATCAAGCGTTGATATCCCATTAAATTAAAATGATTCATGCGCTGCTTTTTGCTTCTGAACAGATGCTACCATTTTGTTCAAATACTTTTTCATGACTGCAGCTACTTTACAAATCGATATGATACATACAATCACTAAGAAGAAACTGTACGCAAACAAAAAGGAAATGGTATACTAGAAAAGGTATACTTACAAAATTAAGCAACCGAACAAAGCTGGGCTGGTTTCTAGCAGCAATGATACAAGCTGTAGCTGCTGGAGAACAACCAACATCCTTAGTTATATTTCTATTCTCCACTTTTACTTCACTGTTTAGGTTCTCAACATAAGAGTCAGAAGAAGATGGGGACTCAACTGAGGAACAGAAGAGAAAATGTCAAGCAAAAATTCTGCTCTCTTTGAATTCTAATGTTGTAAAGATATGACATTGGTATGACGTGTTTTCAAGGATTATATTCATTCAAATATTTTTAGCTTGTTTCGACACTATGCCCCTTTTTTATTATTTATTATTTACCTGGAGAAACCCTTTTTAATGCTGTTCGCAGTTCATTCAGATCCCTGCTTGCAGTGAGGTCATTGGAATGGACTACCCGCATATATGCCACTTCAATGCATTTGTATGCCAAAAAAGCATATGCCAAGGCATTGAATCTCTCAAATTCAGAAGCACAATATCTGTAGAAGCAGGAACAATAACATAAACAACATTTTCAAAATTATTCCCTCAACAAAGTATAGGCTTAATCGTAGATGGGAATATGTTTTAGAAAAATGCATAAACTTTCTGACTAGCAATATATGAAAAAGTTTATTCCAGAATATGTCCTTTCCAGCTATAAACAGGGAACTTAAAGCCTGATAGCATCCAGTTGCAGCTATACAGATAATATTTTAAAAGGACATACACATCAACAAATTTTTAAACAGCTATGACTTGGTAGTCCGTTAGTGCAATAACACAACGATTATTGCTGGCACTTGCACACTTTCAAAGGCAATTACATGGAAGCTCTATATAAAGTCCTTGCAACATTAAATTAACTTAAAACTATGTTGCTCTAAACTTTATGTGAAAACTCAATTTTTTAGCTTATATTCAGGACTTACTTTCAGTGATGATTTTCTTAGTGGTGATGCCTATCGCCTTATGATGGTATCCTGCCTTGTCTACACACTTCGAGTATCAGAGTAACAATCTCATACTAAATATACTACAAGAACAAGTTAATTGTAGGCTTGTGTGGGATTTAAATTATGTGCTTGGTCTAACCATAAAAACAATTTAATTAGATAATGTAACCAGTCCTCTAGGTGAAAGAACAAAGTGGGACACAATTCGACCATCAATTCTGAGTCACTGTGAGTCTACTGCCAGTTTTGAATTTTTTATCACACAATCCATTATAATCTCCTCTGTTCTGATTGAAAATTTCCTTTTCCTTATCTTTTCTTTCTGTAAACCTCTGAAAGACAAAACAGAGTCTTACAGTAGTTGGCAATCTATACTTACTCGCACAGTTTTGCAGCACGAACATACATTTCAGCTGATGTCATCTCCCCACTGTTGGTGCTATTGTTGTTATGAGGATTAAAAAGGGATGCCCCATGAAGAAATTTCAAAGCTGCCTGAAAGAATAACTCAGTACTTTGAAGGCCTGATTCAGAAACCTTCAAAGTATGAAGAAAACATATGAACTGTCAGACTTTCTTTATGGTAAATATATAACCAAATAAGGCACTCTCCAGAAGAACGGTAAACCAAAGTGAAATTCTCTAGAGCTAAAGAATCAAGACAGCAACAGAAGGAAAAACCTTAAGAGAATCTGGTGAATGTTTAAGATCCTTGGCTCCTTCCAAAGCATCATTTGCTACCTGACTAAAGAAATAATTTCTGATATGATTTGATGCAATAGTGTTGCTGGCATCAGGCAAAGGAAACCTTCGCGTAACATCTTGAAACCCATTCCGACCATCATCCTTTCCAAGTTGTCTTGGAGCCCTTGCCAAGTCTTCAAAACTAGAACCATCAACTTCCAATGCATCATTTTCACTATTTTTCCAAGACTGATTTCCCATTTTATCATCACAAAATAAGAAATCCAATGATTTCCATTTCCCTGCAGCCTTTTCCACTTGATTAATTTTGTCAAGCATGTCCAAAGATCTACTGCTGCTGCAGTTCTGCAGAACATTATGATGTGAAGCTGAATTGCAATCCTTTTGAAAAACAGCATCCATTTTCTCAAGTGAGGCCTCATATCCCTCGCATCTAAATTGGTTATCCTCTCTATTACTATTATTTAGAATTTTGATGGAAGAAACCTTCTGACCAGCATAATGTTTCTCAACTTCATCATCATTATGTCTACAGATTTCCCTTGATTTTTCATTGATAGGTGCAGAAACAGGAGCATTTTCCTTCCTTGAGGTCCCAGACCAGTTACTTAAACCAACACGTTCACCTTCTAAGGATTTTGTTTGGCCACTGAAATGATAAAAACCAATGTCTGTGTTACCATGATCACCTGAAGAGGTCCTTCTAGGGCTGCCTCGGTTAGAAATCCTCGAAGGTGAAGAACAGACTGACTCCACAGGTGAGCCCTTAACATCTTGGAAGTCTCTCAAATCCCTTCTTTCTGAATTCTTACCATCAACAGTTGATTGGGATAAATAATTCATCTTATCTTTTTCAAACAGTTTGCAAACACCCTTGCTTGCACTAGAGACCTTTTCTTCAAATTTACATTTTCTTGGCTTCTTTTCTTTTCTGCATTCGCTCCAACTTGTCTTCTCCATGGAAATACAGCTATTTAGCCTATTACCAGAATGGTTACCTTGATAGATCTGACTGTCCATCCAGTCTTTAGACTTTCTCTTCTTCCTCTCAATACCCATTTTATCTTGATCCTCTGTAACCAGTGTCTTCTGAAACTGGTTATGTTTTTCAACATAAAGATTTGTGGAATTCTTTGCGAGACACCTCATTTCTCTGGAAGATGAATTCTTCTTATCATCACTTCCCATTTCTTTCTTTGAGAATCCACCAGTACTATGATCTTCCTCCGCAAAGTGCATGCTGTCTGTCCTTGCTTTTTTGGAAAGCTTGCAACTTTCTTGATCAGCTTCTCTCTTGGTCTTTGATTTCTGTGGCTGCACATCACCTGCAAAGAAGAACATTTTATGTATCCACACAAGGAATTTGATAGCTGAAGAAAGGTCACCAGAGAGCACATATAAATCTGGTCATCTATCAACGGAAACATATCCTAGATGTAATAATGCCTTGGAGTATCAACTATTAGAACCTACATCTGCCAGTGTCTACTAGCAAAACTTATATCAAACAAGAAACAACATCAAGCTCGTGTATTTATTTCCACGAACACCATCACATCAAGTATCAAGCTTTAATGAGTTTCAACAGATTCCATGAAAGGGGAAAAGGAAAATCAGAAGGGGAACTTCCAATACCTGTCAAAGTACATTTTTCAACCTTTATATTGAGGCGATTACTCTAATCCGCCTCACCCATCACATATTTATTCCAGTTTTTCTGGTCTAAATCTAAGAGATTTCTTTTATCATAAAGAACTTGGTCTCAAATGATTTGTTCCGTTTCCACGTTTCCGCCTTTTCATGAGTAGGGTGATTCTCTTCTTTCTCATTTTTCTTGGTCTTATGGGTTATCCCAATTCTCTTTTAGAACTGGAAATGACAATGTGCTCTAACCTCAATAGTTATTTTCTCAAGCAATATAGAACATCAAAGAGGTTTGCAAGGTACAAACAAAGGTCTGGTTTAGACTACAAGGAAAATTCGAGTTTTTTTCATTGAATGAACTTTACAGAAATTACAAAAACCATGTATTTTGGCCCAAAAGCTGAGAACTGCCAACATGAATGTGAGTTGATGCTAGCATGCCTAGCAATCAAGAAATAAACAAATCTTTCATTATAGCCTTTGCCAAGACAAGTAAATTTAGTTTGAATGAGGAATACCCAATCTTTTCTCCAACTTTTTCTCCCAAGAAGGCAAGCTCCTGTTTTGTAACCTTCTTTCAATAGAGACATGTTCATTCTTCCTTGTTGAGATCAGCAACTTCTTAGAAAGACTATACTGAGCTGGATTAGACACTTCTTTAATTTCATGTTTCTTCTTTCCACCACTAAAGCTAAGATCTTGTGGATTTTGATCAAGATCATGCCAGGTATTAACGAAGGTAATTGAAGATTCAGTGCTGACAGAATGGCTTAGCCGGCCATCGTGGTTCCCTGCAACAGAGAGTCGAAACCGTGCACGCTGAGTATCCGTTGTCTCCTCCTCACTAATAGTACAACAGTTCATTCCAGGCCTGAAAAAAGTTTCCATCAGAGTTAAAATTAGAGAGGAGAGAGAGAGAGAGCGCACTAGAAAAAACATTTTCTTCAACAGGAAAAAAACATGCATTCACCCAGAAGGGTAGTTTATCATGTAGCTTGGAGAATTATAATCATGCGGAGGTTAATAGTGAGCATCTGAACTCCAAAGTATCCTTCACATTAATCAGTTATTTTATTGAAAACACCTTGTCATTGAAAAAAATAAAAAATACTTGCATGACCTAATGACCTACTCTTCCTAAATTTTCAAATGATAGCAAGGTACAGCATGATGTATTCTTGCTAGCTAGACACAAATCACCAAGTATCCAGGTCCACTTTAACATGGTTTTATTATTTGTTCAAATTTGAAGATAATCAGTAAGAATCAACTAAATCCATGCCAATTAATCTCTAACCATTACCGACACAACCATAAAAGTTCATATATCCAGCAAAAGCCCTTACAGCCAGTCAAGCATGGTGCACAGCCATTTCTGTGGAAGCTGGTCAGGGTTTGTACCATACGGTAGAAGCCGCCACTTGTGACACTTGTCACAACACACCCAATTTTCCTCTATAAGATATGGTGCAACCTCCATAGGAAGTGGGCCAGCTGATGGCGCATCACCATTGATGTCTCCTCTTAAATTTGCTTTAGAAGTTGAAACCAAACTGTTTTTTTTATCAACTGAACTCACCTTTGATTTGTTTCTGAAAACAAGGGTTTTTTTCTCATGTACCTCACGCTTACAGTCCCTTGTCTCATCTCCAACAGAAGTTCCCAGCAGATGGTTTCTAGATTCACTTCTCCCTGCTTTTCTGTCACCAATCGATACAGGATGTTTAACTTTGACCTTTCTCAAGTTTTTGTGCAATGCTTTATCCCCTTTACTTCTACATGTAAGGCTGCTTTTTTGAAAGATCTTTTCTTTTGGCTCTGCAGACAAATTGATCCTCATGCTATTATTTGACTTCTCAGTAGAGATACGATCATATTTGCTTCCCTTAGGTTTCTTTTTGCCAGCAGATAGCTGTTTTTCCCCGTGAGATACCTTCATTTCATCATGCAAGTGGGATGTTTTCTTCTTTTCAAACTTCTGTTTTGTAAGATCCAAGGTTCCCTCTCTACATTTTCTCATTCCCTCAGGCATGCTGTAATCTTCTTTAGACAAATCAAGACTTTCATCACCTTCGCTCACATTGTCTCTTGGGACCCAGCCTAATTTTTTATCTTTCAGAACTTTTCTGGTCAAAGTAGCCTTCGCACTTACTTCATTCATCTTGCAAGCTTTTTGGCTAAATGTTTCCTCTTTTGCCCCACTCACATTGATTCTGAATTTTGTACCTGTTCCAGCAGCCACTCCACCCATTTTAGCAGTTTTGGATCCAGGAGGGTGATTTCTTGCATCAGATAACATATGGTTTCCATTTGAGGTCTCCATGCTTGATTCATTCTTCAAAAAGGCACTAAAACAATTGGGTGGATCATAAAAGTGTTCATTCTTCAGCTCCACCAACCTCACACTTCTATCACTTGGCTTCTTTTGCTTCTTGACAGGCACTTTCTCATCAGCCCACAGGACAGAGAACTCTTGCACAGGTACTGTTCTTTCATGGTCCAAAGAATCTTTCTGTTCTGATAAATTAAGCAAACAATCATGAAGAGGTGACAACATTGCACCACTTGGTATAGGAGAAGAGGTCATAATCTGTTCATCCCATCACAATTAAAATGAGAAACAAAAACAGCTAAATGAGAAACAACCCGTAATGAATAATGCTTGTAATATTAGATCAGTGGAAGACACCTCACCCTGACAATGCAAGTTGGAGAATCCATTTGTTCCTCTAGAGAATCTGGAAAATCCCTCTCCCATTCAGAGGGGCTGTCAGTGTCCTCTGATGATAATGATGGAGACATGTCCAGGCCAAGATTACTGTAGATTGCTGAAATTTTCTGCTCTGGCAAACAATTATCTGACCCCACTTTGATTCGTAGCTTCAGCATTTTCTGGTCCAACTGGTTTACTGGACGTTGAAGTGGTTCATAACCAGAAACATATTCTCTCGAACTTTGAATTTTAACTAACCTATCCTCAGGCAAAGGCCTTGCTAAAGGCAGTGGAGAGGAAATTCTCAAAGCTGCTGCAGGTCTTGCAGAAACGGTCTCATGTAATGAGCTTGTGGAGTTCTGAGAGGCACCCTGTGTGATGAAATAAACCATAGCATTCAGATACCGACGACATAGAAGAAACTAGCTATTGTTTCTGAACCCTAAAATTAGAACCTACCTCTGTCAGCTGATCATCATGAGAAGGTGGTAGCATGCCATGGCTTTGTACTTTCCGCTGGGTTACTGGATTCGACCGTATAGAAGGAGAACGCTTGTAAGTAGGTAAAAACGAACCATAACCACCAAATCTTGCACCTGTCAAAATTAGTTAGTCCCAATCCATGGCTTAAAGAATTCCAACATGGAACCAAAGAACTTCCCACAATTTTCTAGTAATTCTCTAATGCATCACTTACCCAAAGTCTCTGCAGAAACTCCACCTTCAAAATCTTTTTGGTACTGCCCCAAGATGTCCTGAATCCTATCATCCTATAAAAACACCAACTGCTTAATGTAACTCAAAATATAAGGCAATGACAAAAAGAAATTAAGACAACCAGCAATCGCAAGAACAAAGGGAAAAAAAGTTTAAAACAGCAGAAAGGCTATTACAAAACATTACACAGGTAAATTGGCATAATGCTAGTCACAAAAGTTCCAAAATGTTAACCATTCATATAAAATAGAGAATTCCTTCTCAAGCCCATTGTCAGTAGAGAAAATTTTCCAATGCACAGTTCTACTTATGTTCTTTTAAACACAATATATGTTAAGGCATATCAAATAGCCATGTTCTAAATAAACTTCCATTCTATACAAATGGTTTATTAAATTCAACAAAGGTTTATTAGTTTCATCAAGTTAACTTAAGAGTTAAGACACTAACCAGCTCTTCAGCAGGAACAGGAACGAGATAGTAGAATTTTACAGTAGCAAACAGCACAATCCAGGTCCAGCAAAATCAGTTCAGCAACTAACACATTGATTACCAAGCTACGCAATTTCATAGCACTTGACAGAGAAGTAAAAGCTAAATCACAGAGCTACTTATTGTTCATCTCTTTCACACTACTTACAAGGGTTCCATGAATTTCCAGACAAATTGCATGAGATGAACAAGAAAACACGAAACACCAATGTTCATTCTCTGACCAAAGACAACAAAATTAGAAGTCCAAGATTTCTTTTTTCTTTTCTCCTGAATATTCTCAGGAACTACACTGACCAAAAAACTATTAACAAATTGTTAAGAGCTCCAAAGCCAAGAAGACAACCATTCATACAGCACCAACTGCCCATTTAGTTTAAAATTACAGGACCCATTATATATATATATATATATATAAGGACACTTTCAAAACGGCAATCACAATTTTAGCAAAATCAATTGTATTACAAAACCCCAAAAGAAAAAAATCAAAACTTTTTATCAAAATATTACAGAAACCCTTACAAGGTAAGAGAGAGCCACATCAATATCAAAGTTCTGATCACCATTGTCCATGTAATCACATGCCTCTCCCTCTTCAATCTCAGTCTCTCCCATAATTCCACAACACGACAAGCTCAAAAACCAAACCACAATCCTAACACACTAACCTTTAACTTTTCTCAGTCATCACAATCCCCAAAACTAAGCAAAAACACAAAAAAGCCAAAAACTTTTCAAAATTTCTCTAAAAAAGTCACCCTTTTGAACTTGAATTAAAACCCCACTTCTAAAACCTAAAACCCAGAAAAACCATGAAGGAAATCCCCAGAATTACCGTTATCACAATCACAAACTAATAAATGCTCTCCATAAACACCCACATAAAAGTATTGCTCTTTGTTAATGTTCAATGCGTCTCTCTCACACACGCTCAAGGGTAGGGAGAATATTATGGCAAGATGTTAGCAGCAAATCTATGTGAAATATGGCCTGTTCGATCAAAAAGTAACTAGCTTTGCGTTGTTTTCTCAAACTTTCCTCTCGAGGAACAGAGAAAGCGTTTTGTGTTTGCTTTTGTTGGTGTAGACTTCCAGTTTCTGTTATGCCTGCTTTTCACACGTAAGGGAAACACAAAAACCCCTAACTAGCCCTTGTATTTGAATTTGTATTAACTTTCTTCAAATGTACCTTATACTCATCAAATTCCGTCAATTACAATCCAAATATTAAAACTGGTTTAATTCATGAACCGGTTCAAGGTTTAGGTTAATACTTAGAAAAGTTGATTAAGTAAATTAAAAAAAATATTATTTTAATTAAAAAAATAAAATAATATCTTTTAATTTTTTAAAAAAACTAAAATTGGATCAATTAAGTTTTTTATTAGCCTTTAAGTTAATAGAGTTACATAGATAGATTTTTATTTAATTTTTCAAAACCAGATTCAAGTTAAGTTTTAAATTATCTATAAAGTAGGGTAGATTTTTTTTTATTAAACCTAATTCAAGTAGGCTAGATTTAATAACACTTCAATTTAAACTAATTTTTTAAGTCTTTTAATATAGGATAAATGAGTCATATTTTGATTGAAAGTTTAGCGCTAAATTAGGTTTAATTGACTAATATAGGGTAGATTTAACCAAATTTGTTATACATGAACTTGTTTGCTCATGAATTGACACAATCACAAGGACTAATCGAGGTGGTATTTTAAAATCTTTTTTTTTTTGTTTTGCTAAGATTTTTTTATTAACATGGATGTTCGGATCAGCTTGCGTGGATTTCGACTAATCCTATGAGCCCTAAAGTTAACGATCATGTAAATTTTCAATGATTGTCATATTAGCAATTACAAGACTCGAACATGAAATCACAGAGCCACTTATTAAATGATTAAGTTGAGGGTATGATACATTACCCATCTAAATTAAAAAAAAAAACTAGACAACATTGTGTCTGTTTTTTGATATTTTTTTATTAAAAATTTCTGATTCTTTAGATGGAAGGGTATAACTCAGGTTTTTAAACAATTAATTATATATTCAATTGAAACTATATTTTTAATGATTAAATTGATATTTACTAACAGTTAAGTAGTTAAGGATGATAATTTTATTTCACCTCGATAATTATTATCCAACCGAACAAAAAGGTTTTTATATATATATATTTTGTATTGAATAATAAATTTAATTTTATATACTCGGATAAGGTATAAGTAAAAAAAAAAAAATTATTCATTAAATAATAAATAAAATATAAATAGAATAGACACTCAATTCGTCGTAGATATTCATTGTAATTTGTGTTAATTGCACAAGGACTGGTTTGAGATTTTCCCTTGATATTGATAGCAGTCAATTGACTGAGGAGAATTGATTTACGGAGGACATTTCACCTCAAACATCAAGAAATTCACTACCAATTTTCATTCAACACTTCTTTTTGGTCATTACTTTTGGAAGTCCAGCATCAGATATTAAATGAATAAAGCATATTAAAGATATAGTGCAAATAAAAAGCTGGTATGATGGACTTCAAGATTCAAGCTGCTTCTTTTGCAACGCAAAATCTCTGCCTGCTCCCTTCAGTCTGTATGTAACTTATAGAGCAACTATCTAGGGTATAAGAGAACAGCCACAGCTTGATATGGTGCCTAACCAACAGAGATATAGGATCAGAGTTGCATCATTATGCAAAACAGTGGTTTCTCTAGGGCAATACAGATAAAAATATTTTTATCGCCACCTGCAGGGTGGATGAAAAGAGCAGGCTCAGTGTTAAAGCAGCGGTTTGTGTCTTCAGATAGGAATGTTTGGACCCTTTTGGATTTGCCTTTAACAATATATTGCCTACAACCAGCGACAGCCAAATGAAAACGATTAGATCATTGTACATGCAATTTTTAGCTCTATAAATGCCACTTGAATTTGTATGCTGATTATCAGATGCCGAATTTGGGTATGGTGAATATCAGGTAGGTATAGTATATATATTCCTGGTTCAAATTCTACCACTTGTATCTCCCAACTCACATATAAATGTGTAATCGAATGAGGACCTCGAGCTGACGGGCTCTTCCACGTGATTTGGTTCCTGAGAGTGACTGTCCATTTGTGTATCACGTCCAGGAGCATGTCCATGATAAAAAAAAAAGTATAATATATACAATGTATATTTTTTTCAGTTTCGCAGTTCTGAAATGAATGCTGCAGTTGCTTCAAATCAAGGATTAAACATGTTAACTCATGATAAACTTTTAGATTGACAAGTTAACTCTTTTTTTTATTAGAACAATATCGTTTCAAGTAATATATTTAGAAACAAAATGATTTTGTCTTTATTTTTATTTTTTAATAAAATGAAGTTGTTTTTATAAAAAAATTATATTTCAAAATGAAACTCTACCTAGTACAGGTTTTATACAATTTTAAAAGTGGAGAAAAATACAACTTTGATTTGGGTAATGTCTTAAGAAAATAAAACGTTACCATTGTGGTGTTGACTATATTCAAGCATTGTTTTGTTCAACATTTAACTTAACAAGAAATTGCAATAACAGGAACGATCCACCAATTTTTGTTTTAAGCATATTTCTAACTCGACCTGGTTCGAAGCTCACCTCACAGGGTGGATGGGTTGACCCGTCAACCCAAGTTTTATTTTATGTCTTAAATCTCTGAAACGACTTTGTTTTGGTAAGAAAAAACTTTGTTCAACGTAAAACTTGGCTTGAAAAAAATCCCATATAAACCTGTCATCGAGCTGACCTGCTAGGCCAGGTTGAGTTTTATAAGAATGGTTTCAAAGGAGGGCAGTTTGTCCTCCCCCAGATTGTATCATAACAAAAACCCAAAAGGTTTGTCAGCTGTCATTTTTGTTTGATGTACAGAGGCCAAACTGGTCTATCTGTTAGTATCATTAGCCCTAATCAGGAATGAAGAAATAGAATTAGTAAATCTACTACCAGCAAGACTTTTAGCACTTCGATATTGAAGATTAGAATCCTTCCATCTGAAAAAAAGAGCAAAGCACAGTGAATGATTTAACATGCCTGTGAAAGGTCAAGACACGTAGCAGGATCAAGAGACTCTCATGAACCCTTTGTGCCCGTGAAAAAAGTTTAAAACCTACTACCAACATGACTCTGAACCAGTTGAAATTGAAAAGTAGAATACAGCAGTAAGTGAATTGACTTGCACAAACGCTAAAAATGGACGGGGGTGATGAAGTGAATTGACCTATGTGTAGACAAGTCAGGTATCTAGGAAAAGAGGCTGTCTATCCCAGTCCCTCCTCTGTATGTGAGGAGAGAGGAGGTTCAATTGGCTTTCAATAAAGAAGCCCTGCTGGTAATTTAGAAAAGAGACAGAAAGAAGAGGAGAGGTTTTGAAGAATAGAACTTGTGGGCAAACATACCACATGTTCAAATGATAGAAGTCGACAACATCATCCAGCGTCAATAACATAAGCAAGAGACAGGAAATATCTTGTAAAAAACTGAGGCAGTTTCCTTTGAATTTCACATCCCATAAAGCCTATTTATTTAAGCCACGAACATTTTGTATTATACAGGTAGCAGGATTAACAATTCAAAATATATAGGTTTCGGGTTCAAATCCCATTCAACACACGTTGCCCTTTGTATAATCATTCTTGAGGCATTGTAAAATAGCTTAATTAAACTCTGAAGTTAATTTTTTTTAGTCATATAGTAATAGAATTTAAGAATTTGAATCTCATTATATTTATTTATTTTTAATTAAATTAAAAAAAATGCAAAGAACTTCAGTGTGTTAAAGAGTAATAACTTTTGGGTTTCTTGAGAAACCTCCCTCCCCATGTTCAATGATCAAATATGAAACATGTATTAATCTGGAAGGTGTAACTCAACTTATCAGGTTTTATATTTGTTTTTTAGAGATCACCAGTTTGAGTTTCACAAATCTCAGGACCACTAGAGGCTTATATAGTCGTTAACTTCAGGGCCCGTTGGATTAATAGTCGAGATGCCTGTAAACTGGTCCGGACACCTATGCATGTTAATAAAAAAAAAAAAAATATGAAACATATATCTATATCTAAATCAAGAAACTAGTATTGCATTTTTTCAAAAATCTGTTTTAATTGATGGGAGAGTAGGTACAATGGATGAGTCAGAAGGTGAATTAAGATTAGAACACCGTTAAGAGCCAGTTGCCATGTTAGCAGACAAAAGATCAGGAATTAGTGATATCTAAAGAAGTGGTTTAATCAAAAAACATTGTTTCGTTGCTAAATATAATAAAACATAACATGCAAACGTACTGCAGCTACTGAACATAAACCAACAACTGAATGGTGCTGGCTAGCTAACAACGAGGAGGGATATGCTTCTGAATTCTCTTGCTACGTCTGTCATTGTTGGCCTATCTTCTGCTTCCTCGCTCATGCAACTAAGAGCAAGTTTTGCAATAGCTTGCAGTTGTTGCTCCTCGATATCTCTTCTCTCGAAATTGCTGCAGGTGGTACAATCTCAATCATTTGTTGATTGTCGATAAGATCATAGACACGATCTCGTAAGAAATGAAACTCAGTACCAGCTTCACAATAAAACCATTTTCGCGCGCCTTGTCAAAACCTGGAGTAGAAACATACCAAAACTGAAAGCATCAAACTTCTCAGTTATGCCACCTGTAGCAAAACATTCAGGTGCCAAGCAACCCATCTTCCCACGAAGGATGTTGGAGTGAAAATTAGTGTGGTAAGAGTTTATGAAAACAAAATTAAACAACAAGAATAATGTTTGAGAGGAAGGAATGTTTCATATTAAGTGTTTTTTCATTAATATATTTTTTTTGTTGCGTTTATGTTGTATATTTTTTATTACAAGTTTATTTATAAATTTAAAATTTTATACAATCAAAAATTAAATTAATGAAAGGAAAATCTATTTTGAGCAGGAAAAGTAATTTTACCGACTTAATTATTTGACGGTTTATAAAATAATTGGCCGGTTCATTTAATTTAACCAGTAGATCAGTTTCTCTGTTTTTTAAAAAACCTAGAAATCTAGTTTATTATCAACAAAAGAAATCTTCTACGTGGGATTGACTATCAGCAAATACGTATAGCAAGTGAAAAATCTGTCAGTTTGGAAACTCGATCATGATCCGTTATAATGTTTGCAGGTCTGATATATCTCGGTGTTTAACAGGCCTGGAAAGTGCAGTATGGAGATAAGCAAGTGCACTAGCAATATCTGCTTGTGATTTTTATCCTGCATTTCCATGATAATGGCCGAGGCTGTATCTCATTGGCAGAAGAGATACAGTAGGGGAGCGTCTCACTGCCTACAAATTCATACACCAAAATGGGATGCTCAGTCGCCAGGCAGCGTCCTATGAGCTTTAGGACATTGCTGGGCGTGCTCATTTGTGTCCCAGTGACAATGTCAAGGAAAGGTGATCCCTCAAATTCCAGCGATCGTAGCAGGACATTATATTTTTTTAACAGAAACTGGATGGTCTTCCAAATAGCTAGCCTTTGTACGATATGTAATCAACATCTCTCTGTATTATTTGTTCATGGTCATATTTGTTTGTTTTTTTTCAGTGTTTAGAAAAGAATTGTATTCCACGTTTTGCAGAGAAGATTGAGAAGCATTTCTTATTATTCATTGATGCAGCAACTCTGCTTTTATACACTTTGCATGTAACTGATTCCATTATCTTAGGAATCAGGATCATCTCATCCATCCATTAATGAAGGGCTACGATTCTTACAAATGTAAGAAACGGTTGTAATAGAAAGAAACAGAAATAACTGACTATAATTGCCATAACTGTCTTAACTGCTTCTTTAACTGTTTTAACAGAATTTCTTCCATTCCTTCATTATTCTCGCTACAGCCTGCTGATTCTTCTTCTCTGACATCAAAACAAGTAATCAACTTACCTTTCAACAGCCTATCCTAAGCTGTTTACTGGTTTAACTCCAAGCTTCAGCCTTAGTTGCTTGAATCTATCTTTAGGCAATGCTTTTGTGAAGATGTCTGCAAGTTGTTCTTCACTTCTGCAGAATTTCACATTTATCACTCCCTCTTGCAGAGCCTCTCTTATGAAATGATACTTTCTGTTTATGTGTCTAGTTCTTTGATGAAAAACAGGATTTCTGGCCATTGAAATTACTGACATGTTATCACAAAACAAGGGTGTTGCCTCAGCTTGCATTTCACCAAAATCATCAAGCACAAACCGTAACCAAATGGCCTGAGCAGTTGCTTTTGATGCTGAGACATACTCAGCTTCTGCAGTTGATAATGCTACTGTGTTCTGTTTCACAGAGGACCAGGAGAATACTCCACTTCCAAAGCTGAATGCATAGCCCGAAGTGCTCCTGCTATCATCTTCACTTCCTGCCCAATCTGCATCACAAAATCCAATAAGAGTTGCTGATTGATCCCTTACGAATTCAATCCCATAGCTGAGAGTTCTATGCACATATCTTAGGACTCTTTTTGCAGCTCCCATGTGAATCTTGGTAGGTCAAGTCATGAACCGTGATAATAAGCTTGCAGCATACATTAGATCAGGTCTTGTTGCTGTCAAATATAGTAAACTCCCTACTATTCTTCAATAAAGTCCTTCATCAGCCAACTCACTCCCATCCACCTTCTTCAATTTCTCACTAGTGGCCAAAGGGATAGAGACTGGTTTGCAGTCTTCAAGTCCAAACTTGCTAAGCAAGGATTTGGCATACTTGTTTTGATGAATGAATACCAACTCACTCCCATCCACCTTCTTCAATTTCTCACTAGTGGCCAAAGGGATAGAGACTGGTTTGCAGTCTTCAAGTCCAAACTTGCTAAGCAAGGATTTGGCATACTTGTTTTGATGAATGAATACCCCTTGATCGGTTTGCAGTATTCCCATGCCAAGAAAATGATGAAGGAGCCCAAGATCAGACATCTCATACCTCTGCATCATTTCTCTTTTAAATTCACTAAGCAACCTTTCACTACTGCCAGTGTAAACAATGTCATCAACATAGATTGAGACAATGATTAAGTTTCCTTCCAGGTCTGACCTTGTATATAGAGTGGCCTCACTTGTGCTCCTTTTGAATTTGCACATAGTGAGGTATGTATCAATCTCACTATACCAGGCCCTCGGTGCCTGCTTTAATCCATACAAAGCCTTTTTAAGTTTGTAAACTTTGTGTCCTGCATTCTTGATTTCAAATCCTTCAGGTTGCTCAACGTATACTTCTTTTTTTAGGACACCATTTAGGAATGCTGACTTCACATCCAACTGAAACAACTTCCATCCCTTCTGTGCTGCAAGTGCAATGAGAGTCCGGATTGTGTCCAGCCTTGCTACTGGTGCAAAGGTTTCATTGTAATCAATTTCAGATTTCTGTGCATATCCTTTTGCTACAAGGCGAGCCTTGTGTTTCTGTACTGATCCATCAAGATGAAGCTTAGTTTTGTATACCCATTTCACTCCTATCACAGGTTTATCAATCGGTCTCTCCACCAATTCCCAAGTATTGTTCTTCTCTATCACTTCCAACTCTTCCTTCATAGCCTCCTGCCATGCTTTATCTCCAAAAGCTTCTTGATAGTTCTCAGGTTCTATGATGCACATGTGACACCTTGCATATATATCTTGCAAGGTTTTCAATTTTACTGGAGTGAAGCTAGGTGAAGATTGTTGACTGTTATCACTGTCAACATTCTCAGCTAACTCTTCAACTGTAGAATTTTGATGGCAGTGTTTAATGTTATCGGGTTGAGCTGCAGCAAGGTGTTCTGCAGAATTTTCACCTTCAACTTCACCTCCTTCAAGATTGAGAGACAAGTGGTTTTGGTTCATCAGTTTTCTTTCCCAATTCCATGCTCTATCTTCACTGAAAATCACACTTCTTGAGAGAACAATCTTCTCAGTTTTCAGATCATATACTCTATACCCCTTCTCACAGCTACCATATCCAACAAACACTCCCTTTCCAGTTTTGCTATCCCATTTCTGCCTTAGTGATGATGGGATGTGAGTGTAGCACAAGCAGCCGAACACTTTTAGATGCTTGACTCCTGGCTTTTTTCCTGTAAAGGCTTCAAATGGAGTCTTTTCACTGACTGATGTTGTATAACATCTGTTCTGAATATACACAGCTGTATTCACAGCTTCTGACCAGAAGATTACTGGCATTTCTTTCTCCATCAGCATGGACCTTGCCATTTCACAAATTGTTCTGTTTCTCCTCTCTGCAACTCCATTCTGTTGGGGGGAGTATGCAACTGTCAGCTACCTCTCCATTCCTTGTAATGCACAGAATTCTTCAAACTCTTTTGAGGTATATTCACCACCTCTATCACTTCTCAGCTTCTTCAATTTATATCCACTTTGCAGCTCAACAAATGCTCTAAATTTCTTGAACACATTGAGTGCACCAGATTTGTTTATGAGGAAGTATACCCAGCACATTCTTGAGTAATCGTCAATGAATGTGATGAAGTATCTGTTCCCTCCTATAGATTCATTCTGCATTGGT
>Ga0325403_1001373_pt1 | contig 20120 bp, 10 predicted proteins | sample PopdelMetagenome_19_FD_205665 | JGI IMG/M metagenome (GOLD analysis project Ga0325403, IMG submission 205665) | Populus deltoides microbial communities from Bellville, Georgia, United States - Xylem-PdKOR-R4 | ecosystem: Host-associated > Plants > Phyllosphere > Stem > Wood/Secondary xylem... | reverse complement strand
TTATAAAATCAAGCCATGTTATTAAGCTAAAAAAAAAGCTTAGGGCGCATCAGGGCCAAGCACACCTTGACTAGCTGGGCTCGAGTTAATGTATTATCCTCCTATTTCTTTGATAATGAAGTTTTCTTCTCTTTTTTTCGGTTTTGGCAGGAAAAAAACACTAACATGTTTGTGATTAAAAATCACAATAAATATCAAATTAAATAAAGAAAAAACTATTACCCATGGAGCAATTAAGAGCACGAGGGACCAAATTGAAATATAATCAATAATTAAGGGGCCTATATGGATATCATTTTCTCACCTTCTAGAATCTGAATGCTCAACATGCAAACACCCGTCTGCTCTCTCCTCCGGCGTCCTTCCAGCACACAAAAAAGGTACAAACTTTTTCTATCATGTTTTTGTTGACTTTTTCCCGAGAATCAAACAGAATCTCCAGTACTCTTATTTCCGTGTCTCACTTGCTTAGCTTATTATACAATCGTATCGCATTTTCTCTTCCGCTTCTGATTTCTGGAAGTAGAAATCAAACGCTAATAATTGTTTGCGCCTTTGATAGAGATTGAAAATGTGGAGGTTAAAGATAGCAGCAGGAGGAAATCCATGGCTAAGAACAAATAATGATCATATTGGAAGACAGATTTGGGAATTCGATCCGAAACTAACTCTATCTCCCGAAGAGATCTCAGAGATCGAAAATGCGCGTCAGAACTTTACTAAAAATCGGTTTCAATTCAAGCACAGTGCAGATCTAATCATGCGCATGCAGGTAAATTAAATTTAAATAAACTATAAATAATAATAATTATTATTATTATAACGAGTGGCATTGTGGTAATATTGTTGTCGTGAAGTTTGAGAAGGAGAATCCGGCGTCGGAAGTGTTGCCGCAGGTGAAATTGAAGGAGAGTGAGAAAGTTACGGAGGAGGCGGTTACTACTACGTTGAAGAGAGGTTTGGATTATTATTCGAGTATTCAAGCTCATGATGGACACTGGCCTGGTGATTATGGTGGTCCTATGTTTCTTATGCCAGGATTGGTAATCCATAGTTTAATTTAACTTTTCTTAAAGAGTTTTGAGTTATTTATTTTTTAATTGGTTTTATTTTTGTTTGTTAATTGATGGATTATTAGGTGATTACTTTGTCAATTACTGGAGCACTACATGCAGTGTTATCAGATGAACATAAAAAGGAGATAATTCGGTACCTTTACAATCATCAGGCATGTGATTGTTTTTTTTTTAAAACAAATTAGCTTTATTAGAATTTAGTAAGATTTTTCAAAATTTTGAATGTGGAGATATGTGGAATTTGCAGAACAGAGATGGGGGATGGGGTTTGCATATTGAGGGACCGAGTACGATGTTTGGTTCGGTGTTGAATTATGTTACTTTAAGGTTGCTTGGAGAAGGGCCGAATGATGGAGAAGGTGCGATGGAGAAAGCACGTGATTGGATTTTGAATCATGGTGGTGCGACTATGATAACATCATGGGGGAAAATGTGGCTTTCAGTTCAGTAATAAAACCCTGTTTCTAGTTGGTTTTGAGTTTTAGTTTTGTTTAGGGGTTTTTGTTTGATGTTTTAAGTATTGATTGATGGCAATAGGTACTTGGAGTGTTTGAGTGGTCTGGAAATAATCCAATGCCCCCTGAGATGTGGCTTCTTCCTTATTTGCTCCCAGTTCATCCAGGTTCTTGCCAGTTTACATGTCCTTTTTGTATTGGTTTTCTATGTATTTCACAATATATAGATCTGAGTATCATGGAAGTGTGCTTTTATGCGTGTTCATATGACTGGAAATTGAAACAATAGTATTTCCCCTCTGCAGGAAGGATGTGGTGTCACTGCCGGATGGTCTATCTGCCTATGTCCTACTTATATGGGAAGAGGTTTGTTGGCCCAATCACACCAACAATTTTATCTTTGCGAAAGGAGCTGTTCACTGTCCCATATCATGAAATAGAATGGAATCAAGCGCGCACCCTATGTGCAAAGGTTGGTAAAATTGGTTTCTTAAAGTTTTAAAGTACTTAATTTACATTTTCATTTCTTACACCATTAACATTATCTGAAGATTTTTAGTGAATCTTTAGGACATGCCTCTAAGATGAGCAAACATCTTATTTGGTGTTTCTGTTTGACATATGGTAAAGTCTCTCTTAAATATGCATAAGATGTGTGGTACAGGATACTGTGATTTATTAGTCAAATGAGATGAAAAATCTTACTAGTATACAAATATTATATGCAAATAGCTTCCATCCATGACATGCTAAATCCCATGATGCTTTATCCTGGAAAAAATGCAACAAAAAGGGATTAATTTTGGTAGATGATGACATTATCAATACCAACTTTTAGTTCTACTATGGTGCGGCTCCAAGACTTGTAATGATTAATATAAGAGCTGCTATGCTCCTTATTTCTCCTGGATTTTTTTTTGGTGGAATTTCACCTAGTGTTGCTTAAAATAGTTATCTTTTACAGGAGGACTTATATTACCCTCACCCTCTGGTGCAAGATGTACTTTGGGCATTGCTTGACAAGGCTGCCGAACCTGTTCTAATGCATTGGCCTGGAAAGAAGTTGAGAGAAAAGGCACTTTGTACTGCAATTGAGCACATACACTATGAAGATGAAAATACTCGTTATCTTTGCATAGGACCTGTAAATAAGGTATACATTTCAATTCTGTTAATGCTTTCAAAAGTTGATACTTAATTTGAAATTTTGGAGGGACCTGTAAATACGGTATACGTTTCAATTCTGTTAATGTTTGCAAAAGTTGATGCTTAATTTGAAATTGTGAAGGGAAAATGATCATTTAAAGTTAATATGTTCTATCCTTTTCAAGATCCGCAACAAATTTGATCCATTTAGTGCTTGTTTAGATGTCTCTTTGAGATGATTTTATTCACTTTTCTTTGGTTCCTTTCATTTTCTTGAAATCATCTCCCTATGTATATGGCTTTTTTTGCTAGTATTTAGCAGTAGCTCCATGCGCATAGGGCAATGCCATCAGTAGGGGACAGTGGGTGTCTTTCTCTGTTTTTCTAACCTGTTTGTTTTTTGGTATACAGGTGTTAAATATGCTTTGTTGTTGGGTGGAAGACCCTAACTCAGAAGCTTTCAAGTTGCATATTCCTAGAATACAAGATTACCTCTGGCTTGCTGAAGATGGAATGAAAATGCAGGTTGTAATCCTAATTTCCACATTCTTTGTCTCAAGTTCGTTTTTTCTAGTTGGTGCTTTTGCAACCTGTGGGCGGGAGTTCAAAATGGGGAAAGTCACCACACAAGTTGTAGTTTGCAAAAATTTGCAATATAATGAGTTGGCTTTTTGACACGGACATAAACAACACAAGAAAGACAACAAGCACAAAAAAAGACAAAATTCTGCCTAAAACAGTCTCAACGACAAGAAACCTAATTCAAATTTTTATTACTCAACATTTTCTCTAATCAAAACTGAATATTACAGCTCTTCTGGGCTGCTTTCTTAGTTAAAAAAGAAAAGAATCATAAATTAAGTAGGAAAATATAACAAATCTTGAATAGTAATTTCTAGGCTAATGGCTACCAAAACCAAACCTAATAGGGAATATGGCCCCTAGAATCTCCTAGCAAAATTTCATATTGATCCAACTGTTGGATCGGGATTTAAGCCCGTTACCATAAGGCTGCGTTTTTGACCAACATCTCCTGTATTAGTCTTCTCGTGTTGGAAAGATTTATCCTCGAGTTCAAATTATTTCTGCTTTGATCTTGTGCATGTCCAATTAAGGCTCTTCAACTCCTATTCTTTCTTCGCTGAAGGTGTACAACAATTCTAGATATCAACTTCAGTTTTTCATCAATAAGTATTGTATCAATATAATCTTTGAACAAATCTATCATTGTGATAATAGTAAATATGTAATCAAAGGGATTAACATACCCAAAATCAATAAAAAAATTTTGTTGAGTACATTCCATGTTCTCTTTGCACTTAATCTCTAACTTATTAACAAGGATATCATCGATGACATTATCGCTTCCATTACTATAATTGTCTATGCTATTATTATCATTATAATCATTATTAAAATAACTATTATAAATTGAGGGGGAGTACCTATTCACATTTATCTCAACATAAATGGAATCACCAAAAGCCCTCCATTCTTTAAATCATTCAACCAATCGATAAACTCCTCTGCCTACACAAAATCGAAGAGCATTTTTTATGAAATCTTATTTCTTCATGATATTCATTCAAATCAAGAGACTGCCTTATCCGCCCTTGCCTCTGAAAGAGGACTTAGAGCAGGACGTTCTCGTGTAGGAGTTGAGGAGGTTTCCTATCAAGAAAAAGATGTTTAGGAACTGGTGATTGAAGAAATGCAAAAAAAATTGCATGATTTACCCATTAGTTAGTGAAGGTGAGGAACCTAAGAAATCACGAAGAGAGTGATCACAGATCCATGACCAACTTTTAAAACCCATTTAAAGTTATGGCTATTCTAGAGCATAGCACTAACCAAATCAATGGGCTTTGATATCAATTAACGCTGACAGAAATAACACAAGAATGACAACAAGCACAAAAATATAAAATTTTGCCGAAAAGAATCTCAACCATGAAAACCCTAATTCGAATTTTTGTTACTTAATATTTTCTCTTATCAAAATTGAATATTAAAGCTCTTTTAGGCTGCTTATATACTAGGAAAAACGTTTTAAACAATGCTGGAAAAATAATAAAAGATTTCTAAACTAAATAGGAAAAAGAATCCTAAATCAATAGGGAAAATATAGCAAATTCCAAATGGTAACTTCTAGGCCAAATTTGGGAGTTTTAATGACCTTAGATGACTATAAAAATCTGACCCTATAAAAAAAAGTTATTACACTCGGCTTAACACATGACTCGACCCAGGCTAGGGTTACGAGTTGGGTGGGTTGACCCGGGTCAATCAAAACGACATTTCAATTTTTTTTCTTTTAAAAAAGTTAAAGTGGCGTCATATCGGGTCAACTTCATGTTGACCTTTTTTTGCAATCTGGCTTGGGCCAGTGGTTGGGACAGCCGGGTTTAATATGCTATAGGAAACATGGCCTCCAGAACCTTCCAGCAAAATTTCATCCCAATTCAACCATCGGATCAAAATTTATGTTTGTTACCGAAAGGATGCATGTTTGACCAAAATATCTTACATCACTTTTTAACTCATTTTGTTTGCTGTCCTTGCAATGTGTGGGTGCTATGTCATCGCAAACTCGTGAGGTTCCATGGGCAATAGCTTTGGGTTCTTATGTTTTGTTATATTGTGTTATGAGGCTGAAATTACCAGCTACAGCAGACATGACAATTTTGTTCCAGGGTTACAATGGAAGTCAATTGTGGGACACTGCTTTTGCCATTCAAGCAATTATTTCAACTAATCTTGTTGAGGAATACAGTCCAACTTTAAAAAGAGCACATGCATTCGTTAAAAATTCACAGGTGTGATTTTTTCTTAATTTATTGTTGTTTCTTGTGGGAGAGCTTTTATTATGTTGTCTCTCAACTAATCTAACTCCATCCTTGTTAATCCATTTTCATTGCTTTGAAGATTTTGGAAGATTGCCCTGGAGATCTTCATTTCTGGTATCGCCATATTTCCAAAGGTGCATGGCCTTTCTCAACTGCAGATCATGGATGGCCCATCTCAGATTGCACAGCAGAGGGACTAAAAGTAATGGCTTGATCAAATTAAAAGTGCCCATTATGCTTGTTTTATTTTTGTAATATATCCAATCTTTCACAGGCTGCTCTCTTATTATCAAAAATTCCATCTGAGATTGTTGGGGAACCGTTAGTTGCAAACCGATTTTATGATGCAGTAAATGTCCTCCTCTCATTACAGGTAATTGATGACTTTATAATCTTGGGAGTGGATGTATCTTGAAGTCTTCATTAATGGGACAACAGAGTTATTCATACTTTGTAACAAATATGCCCTGCGTGTTTAAACATGCCAAAAGATATAAAATTCCAATATGACAACTATACCAAGGGCCATCACATTGATATGGTCCCACCATATTGGAGTTCTGGAAGGAAGAATTTGGAGAGAGCCCTATCTTTTAGGATATTTATTAGAAATGATTGCCCTTGAGACTCGAACCAGCAACCACAAGTTTTCTTGCCCAAGACTTTTAACCATTATTTTCTCTGTTTTTTTTTGTCCAATCCTTTTTTTATTATTAACATAGAATGTATTCAAAATATGATTTTTCTCAATGTTACATGATTATTACTAGTATTCTTCAAGAAGGGACTGGGAAAATTATTGAAGGAGATGTATCTCCTTTAATGAACTTTTGCTGATTTTAGGACTTAAAAAGTCTCCTGATTGATTAGCATTTGTTCTTTTTTTTTTTTTAGGGTGATGGCATACTTTCATAAATTGTTATGGAATTTCTTTTTTCTTTTTACTTGAATTTTGATACTATGCAGAAGAAAGTGGTTCTTGGATATGCAAATGCTATGACATACTGTTGGGCACTTTGCAGGAGTAGGGATTAGGGAAACACCTACTGTTATGAAACAAAGTGACAGTCATTTGGAATTTATTTTTTTTCAGGAGATTGCTCTTAACAGCCCTCTATTCAAGGGACAACTTTTTTTTTATGCAACTGAATGCTCTTTTAACGCTTTTTGTAGAATGGGGATGGTGGTTTTGCAACATATGAGCTCACGAGATCTTACAGCTGGTTAGAGGTAGTCACCTTGACAATTGCATTTATTGCTATTTCACAACTCTGTATTTAATGAAGATAATTTTGGCATGGGATTAGTACGAAGTATGTTCTTTTATAATCTCTACCCTCATGTCATAATAAATGTTTTAATATACATACCATGATCACTAGGCCTTGTTTTCAAGCTTCTTATGCAGGTAGAGGTTGTTTTGATGCCTTTGTTATCCAAAGAGAAAATCTCCTGCCCATAAATTGGTTCATTTGAATTTGCTTACTATGTTTTCTCTATCATTTGTGGCCGATAATGAAGCTTGGACTATAGAAAACCATGTTCACCTGGGCGCATAATGTGAGCCCTTGCTAAACTAAATCCTAACAGAAATTTTTGGTGTTTCACCTCTAGCATAAAGCTCTCTGAATTGATGTTTGATGTCAATGATTACAAGCGAGCATGGGCAGTATTTGAGTCATCAGTTTGTTGATTCGCTTGAAGAAATCATATGTTGCACAGTGCATGTTATACAGTGAATCACAACGCTGTTATTTTTTTTTCTTTGAACTAGAAATGAACTTCTTAACTCTAATCTATCATGGCAATTGGATTATATATCTAATCGCTTCTCTTTTTTCTTTTCTTTCACTTTGCCATTGTCAGTTGATCAACCCAGCTGAAACTTTTGGTGACATTGTTATTGATTACCCGTAAGATATCAGCAAATTGAGTTAAATTGGCTGCGATACATTTTTTGTCCATTTCACGACTTCATTTAAATGCTAACTATGGCATTTCTATAGGTATGTTGAATGTACTTCAGCTGCAATTCAAGCTCTGACATCGTTTAAGAAATTATATCCTGGACACCGGTCAGAAGAAATAGAAAGTTGTATCAGAAAGGCAACTATGTTCATTGAAAGTAACCAGGAGAAGGATGGCTCATGGTTTGTCCTCTTCCATTAAAAACCTGTCTTTGGAGGGACTAATTGATTATGGAGTCATTAATGTGTATCACTGCTTTCTTATTTTCCATCACTTGTAAAGATAGCCCATTCAACAATTTCTTCAAGTGCCGAAGATACATAGTTTCATTAAATTCAACTGAAGAAATAAGTAGTCCTTTAATATCTATAATTGCTCAACAGGTATGGCTCTTGGGGTGTTTGCTTCACCTATGGCATATGGTTTGGCATAAAAGGGCTGGTGGCTGCTGGAAAAAACTTCATTAATAGCTCTAGCATTCGTAAAGCATGTGATTTTCTGCTGTCCAAACAGTGTTCTTCTGGTGGTTGGGGAGAGAGTTATCTTTCATGTCAAAACAAGGTTAGATGTTTTTACTGTCAAGTATTTGTTTCCTTTTCTCCCACCCCTGATGCACGTCATTTGTTGTCATTAATGCTTCTCACGTTCTTATGTTATAATCATATTATTTTGTTCAATTCAAGTTTTTTATTGCATATAGCTCTTGTTTCAATATTTTCTTTTGTACAGATATATTCAAATATTGAAGGGAACAGAGCTCATGTGGTAAATACAGCGTGGGCTATGTTGTCTCTCATTGAAGCTGGGCAGGTATAGTGAATCTCACTGCTTTGACATTGAATTATACCGCATCTTATTACCACTTCATTTGATACATGGAGTAAAATATTACCCGAAGTTTTTAAAATTGACTGGTATCAAGCTAGAAGTCGTCAGGATTTGAAAGGGAAAAAAAAATGAATGCCATCTCTATTGTAATAATGTTGAAACACGGTGACTTAATTCATAATCTAACTATACATGATCAATTACATGGGGTATTTGATATCATAATAGCATACCATGGTATTCATTTGCTAGAAACTTCTATTTTTCTTGCATGTGTGCAATTTTATTGGATATCCTATTAAATATGCAGGCTGAGAGAGAGCCAGAACCATTGCACAGTGCAGCAAGATATTTAATAAATTCCCAGATGGAAAATGGAGACTTTCCGCAGCAGGTTATTCGATACCTGCTATTTAAACACTTCTTTATCCTAATCATTGTTGCGGCGGAGTTTGATTATTTACTTCATATGGTCATGTGCTTTTGCTCGCATCCCCTAGTTCTCCAATGCTATTCATATACTTGAAACTCTTTTTTTCTTTTCCTCGTCACAGGAAATCATGGGAGTTTTCAATAGGAATTGCATGATAACATATGCTGCCTACAGGGACATTTTCCCCATTTGGGCATTGGGAGAATACCGGTGTCGGGTGTTGCAGGCCAAGGCGTCATAGGAGTACCTTGCCCATTTCCTTCTATTGAAATCACGGTTACAGCTTTGTTTTTGTTCGAAACAATACCGTTTTCAATGTTTTGTAGCTCCTTGTTTGTTCTTTCAGGCTGTTTGCGTCTTTCATTGCTTGGGATATTATGAGGAACGAGCAATCAACCAAAACTTCTTCCAAAAAGTAGGATGAAGAAAATAAGATCCATAAACTTCAAAAACCAATCCCATCTATCTGTGAGCAAGCTTTATGTGTAGCAGTTCATTGCCGGAATTAAAACCGTGCAATGTGTGAATGAGCGACGACTTGGCTATCTCGTGTCTAATTTATGCATTTTGTCCTTTGTAATGCAATCCATCTATTCCGATTACATCTTCAGTTAATATACTGCTGCTCTGACTTAAACTTAGCTGGTACATAATAGCATGTCTTGTGGATTAAACTGTTGAATAGCTGATGGGATTTTTTTTAATTCAAAGTATCCTTGGGCAAGTTGCTTTTCAATTGAAATTGAACTTCTTTCTGGACGATTTTAAGAGTGCCCTTTTCACATCATAGTTATGAGATTTTGCGTGACTTGGTTGGTCAAACCGGTGACATGTAAAAACTCGAGACTTGACCCGGATTAGCTCAATGAAAAAACCTAGTTTTTTCTTACTTGTTTGAGGCCTTTTTTTATTAAAAAAAAAAAAAGAGTTCAAATGATTGGATCTGATTGGATCTGATCATCTGACCGGGACCTTGGACTGGGTGTGCCCTGGGTCAGGTCTCGTGATAATGCTTCACATCGATTTGGAGCATGAAGATCGATAGCTTTTATGTTTTATCAGGGTTTCAACCTTCTAGCGTGTAGGTATTGCAGTGTAGACCACATTCAGTTTTACCATCGGTAGCTGGTCACGGCCACCGAACCGTAACTAAAGTATCGGCGCTATGTTAAAGAAAGAAAATGCATCAATTTGCAAATAATCAATTACATAATGAACACTTGAAACTAAATTCGTCTTTAAGTAATTCGACACGGAAAGATTCATTAAAAATACTCCCTCCAGTCAAGGCACCATGTGCTTCAGACACGAAAGTCCAGGCTCAAGACCTTGCCAAGAAATCAAACCCCTCCATGTCGTGGGGTCAAGTGGAAGATTGTTCTTGTCTTCCTAGTTTCCTTCATTTTGTTTATCATGTCAACCATCCATCGTCCCCGGAGATTCGCTGCCCCAAGTCGACAGAAAAAAAAAAAAAAAAAAAAAACAATTTTCATATCCATTGGTACATATAATAACACAAAAATGGCTGGTGAGAAGCCCTCCTCACCACTATCATTACAGCCTTACGGTAGTCAATACCAAGTTAATTAATCTACCAACTTAAAAATGGCTGGCCGAATAAACGCTCATTGACTTCTAAATTGTTTCTTAAAAAATGAAACGTATGCAATAAGTATCGAGCATTCAAATGATTTGTCTAGGTGAAGAGACTTTAAGGTACTTGCTGCGATTGTCAATATTTATGACATTAAAAAAAGACCATATCTAGTACTATCTTTGTCTAGGTGTTGGTAATGATTTGTCTTGCAACTTAGTATTATATGCTTGGTTGATATTACTTGTGTTTTACGTGAAAGAATCAATTAAATTTAATAATTATGATTTTTATTAATTTTTAATATATTATTTGAAAAAAAAATTCTTTAACTTAATATTTATACAGATTCATATTATTTTGTGTTTAATTTTTATTAAATAAATAAAAATAATAAGATTTAAATTAATAACCGCTTGGTTATTAAGTTTCTAATACCATATCAAAAAAATTAATTTAATTAAATAATTTAAATTATTAAATAAAATCTTAAAATATAATTTATATTATTTTTTAATATTTTTAAATATTACATAAATACTATAGGTATGATATTTCTTTGTTGGTGCGTGGGGGGACTGCTTTTACATCTAATTTTTTACTCGAGAAATGTGAATGAAAAAGTGAGTAAATTATAAATTGGTGTTTTAAGTTCTGCAAAATGAATTAAATATTTTCTTTAGTTTACTTATTAATTACTATTTACTTATCATTTTCTCATCAATCTTCCCTTGCTATTCACTTCTTTTTTTATTTCTAAAAGTTGAAAAAGAAAATAAAATGGATGAAGGAGACTAACTAATTAGTTTTTGTAAGTAGAAATATATATATTATTTATTTTATTTTATAAAATTAAAGTAACTAATTTATCATTCACTCATGAAAGAATCCGTATATGGGGTTGTATTTCTCTCTTTCTTGTTTCTTTTTTTAGGGCTTGCATGATGATAATGTAACAAGATTTGCAAATGTTAATTAATGTGAAAAAATAATGAATTAACAGTGATAGCATTTGGAAATTCACTAGAAAACAGAAAAAAAATGTTAATTATATTCTGTTAATTTATATTGTTGTTCCATTCTTTTTTCCAATTTCGACAGCCTTTTCAATGCAATATATATTATATTATATAGAAGATGATAGTCTGGAGAGGTGCACTCTCTTTTAAACAATTTTTGCAGTACTTACCAATTAAAAAAAAGAAGAAATAATTAAGGCCAAAAGTCAAAACTTGTTTATTCCACCAAGTAATTACATTTTTAATCCATATCATATATAATTGATATTTAAGCCAATTTGATATTGCTAACGATAGTTATATATATATTGAGAATTTTTTAATTGAAAATTAAAAAATATATTTAATTGAAAAAAAAATAAACAAAAAAATATATCTCAAATAGTGTTAGAATGAGTTTTTATACTTAAAAAATAAATGCGTCTTTTCTATTCCAAAATAATTACCAAACACTACCTGGACTCTAGCATAATGCACTATTTTCCTCAACATGCATTTATATATATATATATATATATATAGACTAGACATTTGTGGTTGTATATATATTGACCTGGGATTTACTTAATTAATATCCAATATTCTTTTAAATATGATTTTTATTTTAAAAAAATAGCCATTAATTTGGACGCCTATAAAAGGGTTCATTTTTGTATCCATCTAGCAGGGATATATATATACCAGTTCAGATTACATACAGTGCTCGCAATACATTAATTCCTTGTGCCACCATGAAGGTACGTATCACATTAACCACAAGCAAACTTCAGCTGTAATATTTATACATTCCTTGTGCTAGCAATACTTGCAGCTTTTGATCTCTTAATAATATTGCCACCTCAACCTTATGTGTTTTTATATATTACATCTTAATTTTGCAGAAAACAGTGTTGAAGGTTAATATCAACTGCTTGAGGTGCAAGAAGGAGTTGATGAAAACGGTTGGCAAAATCGAAGGTCTTAATTTATAACAATATTATTGATCAAAAGCCATATATATACATGTCGCTAGCTATAAGAGAAACCGCCCGTTTTGCGACCGCATATGCGAGCGTCTTCTTCATGGATTCTGCAACCGCGCATATGCTGTCGCAAATCGTGTCTGTGTGTGTGTGTGTGTGTGTGTGTGATTGCAATGCTAACAATTTTCTATAAAAGATATATTTTGCCGAGGGATTTTCCAAAGGCATATGAAAAGTGTTAGTAAACACTAATATTAATTACAGGTTTATTTTGGAATTTGATCAGGAATTGACCAGATTGCCATAAATAGTGAAAAGGGAACACTGATAGTGGTTGGAATCGTAGACCCAGTGGTGCTGGCTAATAAACTCAGAAAAGCTGGAAAGGTGGCGGAGTTCATTAGCGTTGGCCCGTATAAGAAAGAAGACTTGGAAACTGAAAAACTAAAACTTCCTCATAATTTCCCCAGTTGCTGTAAGCAGTGTGAGGTAGTTGCCATTGGGTTCCCATCCTATTATCAGGGTCATCATGACCCTTGCTCCATTCTCTGAGGATATTCAACACCTTATGTTGCTGTTACTTTGCAAGTGCCTTGCTAGCAATTTAATGATGGAATATTTGGTGTATTTTCATTAAATAATTATGCGATTATTCTTTTCTTTTTTCCTTTTTCATTCGGCATTCTTGTATTCAAACTAGATGCATGGTGAGAATTTTCATAATTGCACAAATACTGCCTGTGAACCGAATAGTTAGCACACTGATCAACACCATCTTTATATTAACTTAAGGCCTAAAATGCTCGGCACCCTTTACATTAACTGGGACAAATTTGAGCTTAGTGAAATGTTTATCTCAGTTCAAGATTTCTATTGATGATCAGGGGATAAGAAGAAAAAAAATCCTCAAAACCGATTAAATCAAGAAAATAAAAATAAAAACTTGTCGGAAAAACACTAAATTAACCGATTAAAAAACTAAAAAATAATTTTGATTTGATTTGGTAATTCAGCTTCAATTTTAAAAGTTTAAAACCAATTAAATTGGATCCAACAAAACCAGTTCAATAAGCAAAGCAGTTTCCAAAGAGAAACCAGTTTCCCAAGAATTAATCCCACTTTCTGTACGTAATCTGAATTGGCAAACAATAATATTTTCCTTTTCGTTGGAAAATTTTCAAAAAGCAAAGCATGCATGCCCTAGCTAGGTTTTCTCCATACTCGATCCATTTTATCTTCCAAATTCCTCAGCATGAGTTGCAATTTGTTTAAAACAGTATATTTCTTAATCTTAATCACATTTCATCAGGGAAATTATTAATTAGCTAGTTCGGTTCTTTACTTCGTAATGATGCGCTTTTCTTATCTGTCCGCCAGTGCTATGTGCTGTTGCATCTAAAAACCTTCGTCTTCTTTTCCTTGTCACAGGAAATCATGGAAGTTTTCAACATGTATAGGAGTTGTCTGATAACCTGTACTTGTGCTGTCTTAAATGAGCTATGCGTGCCCTCTTGCATGTAATAGCAAGGTTAGGTGAAGTACTAGAATGTATCCTTAAATGATAATTAGTGATGAGGTGTCATCTTATAATTAAATATATATTGAGGATCAACAATAAATAAGAAGCTTCTCTTTTCTTCTGTTTCCATGTTGCCTGTGTTGCCAGCTCTCTTGCTGTCTCGAGCTTGCAAAAAATGACTTTCCTTGATGGTAAAATAAATGTAATTATTTATATTTTATTAATTTGTTTCACCCAATTCAAATAATTAATGGAATTTAGAATCAATGGCAAGATTTATAGAATATCAGAGTATATATAATATCTTTCAAAAAGTCAAGAGCACCTCAATATTTTCACAAGTGAAATTAATTATAAGTGAGGCAAATCCCTAGCTAGCAAGAATATCATGATCCTTGATCAAATGTTGAAAGGGTCGACCATGGACCAGTACTGCTACCGAACCGATGTTATCCTTTCTAATTAATTAATAAATAAATAAACTGTTAATTATGTCACATGTATATTTATTTATTGACTTGGAGCAGTTCAATGTTCTTTCTTTTTCTTTTTCCTTTTCTTTTTTAAATGAAGGTGACGCAGCTAGAAACTGCAGATATCAATAATCAAACAACTTTTTATAAGCGAAAAGATCAATGATGGAGATTTGAACTTTAAATTTACAAGTTTATTTTTTAAAAAATTATAATAATACAGCATGGTTTTCTTAGAAAGTTTACAAAGTCTTAAATAAATTAAAAATTTTATTTTAATTAGAAAATAAAAATAAAAATCCAAAATTACAAAAAAAAAGCATAAAATCTAAAAATAACAAGGAAAATCATAAAAACTGCTAAAACCGGAGCCTCGACGAGATTTTTAATATCTAAATATCTGATAGTTCACGTATTTTAAAAAATCTTATAAAAATTTAAATATGATCCAATAGTCAAATTAAAAATTATGATTATTTTGAACTGTTATTATAGGTTGACACATCTAGATGTTTTCTTTAGCTTCAACCAATCTTATTTGTTCATAAATAAATTTATTAAATTATTTATATAATTTGACTAGAACAAATTGTCTTAGAAGAGGGAAAGGGCAAGGGAATTATAGTCGCGGCCACTAGGGATTTTCTGGTCCCCTTCTGTACACCGGCCAACTGGGATTAAATTTCCATTCTTTTTAAGCCGACAGGAGGGAAGCCCGAAGTCAAGTGTTGTTATCTTTTTAAATTGACCAATTTGTGGTCTCTCTCTCTCTCTCTCTCTCTCTCTCTCTCTCTATATATATATATATATAATTTATTTGTGTTTATATATCAATGATAATTTCAATATATATACAGTAACATGGTTTCTTGTGCCACAATGAAGGTATAAACCATATATGTCATCACAGCAACGACCCTTGCATGCCTTATGATGCCTCTACATATATATGATCTGCTAAACTTATGTAGAAATAAAACATTCACACTTGCTGCATCTTCCCACTTCATCGTTTTCTTTTTTGTGCAGGAAACTGTGCTTAAAGTAAAATATTGACTGCATCAAGTGCAAGACGGACGGGGGTGCTGAAAACTGTCAGCAAGCTTGAAGGTGACTTACCATGATCAAAACAAATAAACTAGAAGGAAGGGTGTGTTTAATGCCATGATCATGTTCGTTGATTAGGGTATTTTGCACTGTAAATGAGCATCTCGATTTTCTTCTTGGGCTTCCTTTACCTTCTCTTTGTTACAGTGCATTTTAATGGGCCGATGTTATAGGTCGCTATCCAATCGGTTATATTCAGCCCACTCCGAGCGATGGCATTCCATATCGCGATTGGACCAATAACCGTACAAGCCCACATCGGTTATATTCAGCCCACTCGCATTCCATATCACTATTGGACCAATAACCGTACAAGCCCCCATCGGTTATATTCAGCCCACTCCGAGCGTCGGCATTCCATATCGCTATTGGACCAATAACCGTACAAGCCCACATCGGTTATATTCAGCCCACCCCGAGCGTCGGCATTCCATATCCCTATTGGACCAATAACCGTACAAGCCCACATAGGTTATATTCAGCCCACTCCGAGTGTCGGCATTCCATATCGCTATTGGACCAAAATTCAGCAAAATCCCATTTACCAGGATCTCAGTTTACGACATCTTGCTTTAATTTAATTTAGTATGTTGTTCCTCACAAAAAGGGTGCTCTGTCATTTTCCCTTCGATTCCCTTCGCCAAGATTTGGTCTCCTTTACAATGTTGAAGCTGATAAAAGGTGTAATAATTCACTATTTATCTCTTTTTTCAAAAAAAAATATGAAAGAAAATATTTTTCTTACATTTTCACGATATTTTTATTGTTTTCAATATCTTTTTAAAAAAACTAAAATTCAAAAATGTACTTTCAATCCGTCCAACTATTAATATATTTATTTCAAAAAATTTAATTAATTTTCTCATTAATTTAATATTGATGTTGTCTTATTAAAAAAAAACTAAAAAAAAAATAGACCCAAAGGCGTAAAAAAAAATTAGGAACCAAAATAAATTTAGATTGCTTGGGAGTTGACATTCAGACAGCAACATCTCCACGGCTCGAACTGAACAAAGAAAGAAGAAGGGAACCGTGAGAGGAGATTGATAGTTCTGAAGAAGAGAAAGAGATAGAAGGGATTAAAACTGCAGAGAAGAGACAACAAGAATGCAGCAGACAAGGGATAGTTCATTACTTTCTTTGATTAGCATCTTTACAATTAAATAGCTAAAAAAGAAATTAAAATGCTAATTAATAGCCAAGATTCATGCTATGATCTGCTGTGAGTTCTTAACAGGCACGATTTTATTTACTGGAAACGTAGAATCTGAAGCTGATAAAATAATAATATCATGTGGATTCATAGCATTGATCATGAAACAATCTTTTAACACTTCTCCTTGCTCCAGGAACTGTAAATTCCAATTCTCTCTCTTAAAAGCTCAAACTTGCTTACTGGTGTTCATACTTGCGGTAAACTAATGTTACTTCTCCTTGAGTAAAGCTTGATGTTAAAAAGCTTAGTCTTCCCATGGAATACTGAATTGAGAGAGATTGTGATTGATGCCTGATTGTCAACAAGAATTTGTGTATTGTCCTTCTGCTCCATGTGTAGATCACACAAAAAAAAAATTCAATTATAAGATTTGGTTTACAGCTAGTATTGTTGCTGCAATAATTTCACCTCTGCAATAGATTGCGCTGCATTCTACTGTTTTTTTTAGCATCATGGAAAAACTCATGAACCTGCTGAAATAGTATTCTGGAGTGCTTTTCATGTTGTTAGAGAATTTTATATTTTTTTCAGTAACTTCCTCTCTCCCCTGAAATTCCAATAACGGAAATGTAAAAAATAATTGAAGTTTTAGGACTAAAATGCAAAACCCTTATAACACAAGGATTAAAATTAAAAAATTAAATATTTAGGGACCAAACTGTATTTTCCCACCCCATGAACAATAAAAAAGAAAGAAGTCTTAGTGCCAAATATATTCCTTATTGTTTCAATTATTTATTCAATCAAATTAAACTAGACATTATATCACCAGGCATGAATTTAATGTAGGGATATTTTTGACATCACATCTACGTCATACATCATACCATGCAGATCTAAATAAATTCTGAGTTCTATAATCATTTTAATATATTGTGTGAGGATAAAATTTAAAAAAACATTAAGGATTGTAACTATGTAATTATTCAAAGACTAAAAATAAGGAATTGTCTCAACTACACTATTATAATCTATGGTGCAATTGAGTTTGCTTCCATGATAAAAAAAAAAAAAAGAGTAAAATTCTCTTTCCGTATATTTATAATAATAATTAGATAATTAACTTAGGCTATATTATGGGTTGGACCAAAATATTTTTGAACATAAAAAATAATATCCATGTTACAAGAAACTCTTTCACATTGTCATTAAACCAGATCTAATAAGTCAAATTTGAACCTTCTCAACTCGACTATTTACTTAGCTCAATCTCAAATTAAATAGTAATAGAGTTGTCATAACATGATCTAATTAACTTGATGAATTTAAAGACAACTTGAACGACTAGTAAGAACATGATTTTGACTTTAAGAATATTTCAAGATAACATTTTTTAAAAATATATATTGAGATGATAATATATTAGATTGATCTAAGTTTTGTGGCTTAAACCACCAACCCCGCAACCCATATCATAGATTTCACTAGATTTAGTAACTTTATTTTTAAAATCTATTTTTTACTTAATTAGGTGAAGAATAAATGTTCGTAAAATTAAGCATTAATTCAATACTAATATGTTTATTTGAGACCACGATAAACTTATAAAAAGCAAACCAAAACAATTTACGAAGTCTAAATTCCAATCAATTTAAGTTAACCTGCTAGCTCGTAAATCAAGTTATGAACTCTATCAGGTTTAATAACTTTTTTAAAAAAAAACTATTTTTTATTTAATCATTTGACAAAAAAATCCATACTTGCAAAATTAAACACCTATATGATAACTCTATAAAAACAAATCTAAAGAAATTATGAAGTTTAATTTAAAATCAACTTTAATGGTGATATTGAAAAAAAAATATATAATTATAATTATAATTATAATAAATTATTATTTGAGACCATGATAATTAGGTTGACAAAACATAATTTTTTTCTAGCGAATTTAAGATTGACCATGAAATTTCTTCTTGTTTTACACTATGGTCCTTCGGTGTTAAATCTGTTCATTCTCTAGTAAATTATAATAAATTGATCAATAATTTAGTTTCAAGAAGCTGTAGTTAAAAAAAAAGTTTAAGGATGAAGATGGAAAAAATGTTAAGTTGCGGTAATTGCTAAAGTGTTTTAGCTAAGGTAATTGTAATTATTCATTGTAACAATGTGATAGAGAAAAGAAGATCAATCCTATTTCTTCCAATTAGTCAATGAATTATTAAAAGATATATTAAAATAATTGAATTGTATTTCGGTTTATATTAAATTTGTACATATGTTATCCTCTTAAAAAAAAAATCTTTTGAATATATTTTATTTATCAAGTTGAACGGCTAGAACACCACAATTGTTTTTTTCATTTAATGATCTATAAGTGGTGGATTAATCTTTCTGATTCAAGATAAATTAATTGAAATAATATACTTTAATTTTAGAGCATTTAGCATATTATTTTGAGGTTGTACTATATATATTAACTCAATGTACATAATTTAAATTCAAATTCAAAGATAATTTAATTTTAAATTATTTAATTCAAATTTTAAATACAAAGTCATGTATCTAAATATAATTTTAAAATCTAAACATTTCTATTTAGCAACTACTAGATCGTTGATTTGTGCTACGCTGCAAGCCGGATTCCTTTTTTAACAAAAAAAGAAATATGTAGGCGCACCAAATGTTTTTCTAGTAGAAAAAAATTAAACCATGTGAGAGTTAACTCTATGTAACTTGACTTAATGAGTTCAAAGACAACCTGGATAATTGGTAAAAATATAGTTTGAATAAAAAATTCAAGACGATATCCTATTTTTTAAAATATTAAGATAACAATATATTGGATCGACTCAGGTTAACTCGAGTCAACCTTCTAAATTCACAACCTGAGGTCATAAAATCATGATAACCCCATATAAGGCAAATTGAAACAAATCATGAATCTCATTTCTCAAAAAATTCATTGTTAAATGATGAAATTAAAAAAAAATCAATCTAAATAAAAGACATAAATAAACAACCTACGTCTACTTGAGTTAACTCGCAAAATTCATGACCGGGTCATGAAACTGTGATAATTTTATAGAAAAAAAATCAAAATAAATAACAAAACTTAGTTCATAATCAACTAAATATTAAAGATGTTGAATGACAAAGCTGAAAAAAAAATATCAATTGATAAAATAAATAATAAAAACCTCGAGTCAATCGGGTTAATCTGTCAAACTCGTGAAATGGATCATGAGACTAAGATAATTATATAAAAAAATAAATCATATCAAATTATAAACTCTAATCTTTAATAAACTAAGTGTCAAAAGATAAAATTAGAGAAAATAAACATAGATTAAAAAACAAACAGAAAAAGAACAATATTCACGAAAGAAAAAAAAACAAAATGAAACTGGAATGTTTTAATTGAGATTTGGCTGAAAATTCTGGAATAAACTGGAATTCAGAGTGAAATAAAATCTATCCCAAGTTGTTTTATTTTTAAAATAATACGTGACAAACTAGTAATTTCAGACATAAAGTAACA